>OLGO01000035.1_pt1 | contig 152156 bp, 151 predicted proteins | sample 1605861 | NCBI WGS metagenome assembly OLGO01 (sample SAMN03283253) | human gut metagenome | biome: human-associated habitat; material: feces | host: Homo sapiens | place: USA | collected 2013
AAACTTACGAACACCGATTTGTTGGGATGTTTAGGAGTATAATAAACACTTATCTTCTGTCTTGAAAAAACTAATTTACATCCAAGATCATTCTCCATACACATTTGGTAGTGGTTTCGATTACGTAAATTATTTGAATATTATAAAAAGGGTTATCTGTCTGAGACCGTAGGAACACGCCTGCACTTAGTGAGTGGATGGTCGTTAGACCATTCAGGAGCTTAGTACAGCTGCGTGTGAGTCGAGCGAGAGCGCGTCGCAGACAGATAACCCTTTTTATAATATTCCACCAATAATTTCCGTCATCAAACCAGAAAATTAAAATTTACAGTAAATTATCAGCTAATTCTTCCATAGTCTTAATATTCTCATCATTCATCGTAGATTTGATCGTTACAACTGGATCTACCATCTCGATATTCTTAAATCCTTCTACGATACCTTTCATGATTTTTGCTGCCATTGGTGCCCATGATCCATTTTCCATAAATGCAACTTTACGTTTCTGATAGTTCTTAGCTTTTAAGTGATGTAAAAAGTCTTCCATGCATGGGAAGATTCCTGCATCGTATGTTGCTGCTGCCAGTACCAGTCTATCATAGCGGAATGCATCTTCGATCACTTCTGCCATATCATCTCTGGAAAGGTCTGCTACTACAACTTTTGGAGCTCCTTTTGCTTCTAAGATTTCTGCTAATTTCTTTGCTGCAGCTGCTGTATTTCCATGGATAGATGCGTATGCGATCAGGATTCCTTCGTTCTCTGGCTCATATTTGCTCCATGTGTCGTATAATCCAATATAATATCCAAGGTTTTCTTTTAAAATTGGTCCGTGTAATGGACAGATGATCTCAATATCTAATCCTGCGGCTTTCTTTAAGAGATTCTGTACCTGTACTCCGTATTTACCACAGATATTGAAATAATAACGTCTTGCTTCACATGCCCAATCTTCATCTGCATCTAAAGCTCCAAATTTACCAAATCCATCTGCTGAGAATAAGATTTTCTCTGATGTTTCATATGCTACCATAACTTCTGGCCAGTGAACCATTGGTGCCATAACAAACTGTAATGTATGAGATCCAAGAGATAATGTATCTCCTTCTTTTACTACGACTTTACGTCCTTCTAGATCAAATGTAAAGAACTGAGGGATCATGTTAAATGTCTTTACATTTCCCACAACCTGAGCTTCTGGATATTTTTCTGCTAATACCTGTAAGCTTGCAGCATGGTCTGGTTCCATATGAGATACTACAATGTAATCTACGCTTCTTCCATCTAATGCTTCTTCTAAGTTTGCAAGCCATTCATCTGTCTTGCGTGCATCCACAGTATCCATAACGGCTACTTTCTCATCTAAGATCACATAAGAGTTATAAGAAACACCATTTGGTACTACATACTGGCTCTCAAATAAGTCAATGTCATGATCGTCTACACCAATATATTTTACTGAATCTGTAACTTTAATATCCTTCATTGTCTTACCTCCAAAATTAAATTCATTTTGCTTTTTCAACTTTTCTTACTATAACATAGTTTTGCCAAAATATCTACTAGTAATAGTTACTATTTCTAATACAATTTCTTTTCAGATACAAAGATCCCCAAAACAAAACTTCAATCTTGCTCCAGGGATTCTTTATCATCTCTTTGGATGCTTCATGCAACTCTGATTATCTATGCATTGAGAAGCTATCCATATCATAACGTTTTAAGTTGTCTGTGATCTTGCGATCATCTGCGGATTTGATCATTGTTTCTCTGACTTTACGAGCTTTGATGATCTCTTCGTTACGGCTTGGTCCACCAACGCATCCGCCTTCGCATGCCATACCTTCGATGAAGTCTTCTGGTAATCTTCCTCTCTGTAAGAACATTAAAGCTTTCTTACATTCTGCTGCACCGTTAGCTTTGCATACTTTGATATCTTCGTTCTGTTCTGTCTCTTTCATGTACTCTAATACAGAATCTGTTACTCCACCAGAGTTTCCATAGAATTTACCAAAGATCGTAGAATCCTGATATGTATTCTCTGCTGGTTCTAATTCTACGTCTTTTGCTTTCATAATTGCTAAGATCTCGTTGTAGTTTAATGCATAATCTGCATTTCCTTCGATCTTCTGGTCTGCCACTTCTGATTTCTTGGCTACACATGGTCCAACAAATACTGTAACTGCATCTGGATCTTTTGCTTTGATCATTCTTGATACTGCACACATTGGAGATACTGTTGTAGAAATCATATCTGCAAGATCTGGATAATGTTTGCGAATCATGTTTACGAATCCTGGACAGCATGAAGTTGTTTTCTTCTCACCGTTTCTGTAAGCTTCTAACCATTCTTCTGCTTCGCTGCATGTTGTCATATCTCCACCTAAACCTGCTTCGATCAGATCTTCAAATCCAACTTTCTTTACTGCCTGTCTCCAGCTTTCCATTGTAATATCTTTACCAAACTGTCCTTCTGTTGCTGGGGCAAGGATCGCATAGACTTTCTTACCTGCTTTCAAGTCTGCGATAACGTTTGTGATCCATGTCTTTGTTCCAATCGCACCGAATGGACATTTTGCTGCACACTGTCCACAACGGATACATTTTTCTTCATCGATCACTGATACTCCATACTCATCATAAGAAATTGCATCTACTGGACAGCTGTCTTTACATGGTCTTGATACATGAGCGATCGCATTGTATGGACAGGCTTTTGCGCACATACCACATTCCTTACATTTCTGAGGGTCGATTCTTGATCTTGTATGTCCTGGTTCGATTGCTCCGAAACGACATGCTTTGATACAGTCTTTTCCAAGACAATTCTGACAGTTATTTGTTACAACATAGCTTGAGATCGGACAGTCAGCACATGCTGATTTAATTACCTGCACGATATTTCCATCGTCTTCTGCTCCTGGAGCTTTACCTTCTGCTAAACGAATTCTCTGTCTTACGATTTCTCTTTCTTTGTAGATGCAGCAACGGAATGTTGGTTCTGGTCCTTCAATCATCTTCTCTGGGATCAGATCTCTTTCTTCTTCTAAAGTCCCTTCAAACGATGCCTTTGCTACGAAATACAGTACATCTTTTTTCAGATTCTGAATGCTTGTTACATCATACATAATAGTTTACCCTTCCTTAAAAAACACTTAACTAAAACACCCTAGATATTGTTATTTTTTTATCTATGTGCATTATAACAAATATTTTCTTTTTTCTCTACAATGCTTAAAGAAAAGTACAAAAAATATGCAAATTTTTTAAAATTGTACAATTAACATTTTCTTAACGATAACCCTGTCCGTATATTGCATACAATCATTGTTAAAAGAAAGACATAATTGTCTGAAAATTTTTATCATTATAACTTAAAGTTATGGCAAACTGTTATTTTTATGTATTTCACAAGCTTTATTCTATCTGTTATTGTATAGTTTATCGATAGAAAATTATTAGATTTATATAAATGGAAAGGATAGATTTATGAGACCATACAGATATGATATTGTTGGTAGTTTTTTAAGACCAGATTATTTAAAAGATGCACGTGCTGAATATGCAGAAGGAACTTTATCTGCAGATCAGTTGCGTGAAGTAGAAGATAAAGCGATCAAAGAGTTAGTTGAAAAAGAGAAAGCTGTTGGATTAAAAGCAGTTACTGACGGAGAGTTAAGACGTCGCTATTGGCATCTCGATTTCCTTGCTTCTTTAGTCGGAGTTGAGGAGATCAAAGCTGATCACTGGTCTGTTGCTTTTAAAGGACATCAGCCAAAAGCCGCAACTCTTGAGATTGTTGACAAAATTGATTTTGATGAAAACAGTGAATTCTTAGATCATTTCTCTTACTTGAAAGAAATTGCTGGGGATGTTGACTGCAAGATGACAATTCCTTCTCCTGCAATGCTTCATCTGATCTGTTGTGTTCGTGGAAGCGAAACTTACAAAGCGATCGATCGTTATAAAAATGAAGATGATCTGTATCATGAGATTGCTCTTGCTTATCAGAAAGCGATCAAAGCATTCTACGCTCGTGGATGCCGTTACTTACAGTTTGATGATACATCTTGGGGTGAATTCTGTGATCAGAATAAACGCGACGATTACGCAAGCCGTGGTCTTGACCTTGACCAGATTGCTAAGAATTATGTGAAAATGATCAATGAAGCTTTAGAAGCTAAACCTGAGGATATGACAATTACAATGCATATCTGCCGTGGTAACTTCCGTTCTACATGGTTCTCTTCTGGTGGTTATGAGCCAGTTGCTGAGACTTTATTCGGTGGATGTAAGATCGATGGTTTCTTCTTAGAGTATGATAGTGACCGTTCCGGTGATTTCAAACCATTACGTTTTATCAAAGATCAGAAGGTTGTGTTAGGTCTTGTTACTTCTAAAGATCCAGAACTTGAAGATAAAACTGAGATTAAAGAACGTATTAAAGAGGCTGCTCAGTATGTTGCACTTGACCAGCTTTGCTTAAGTCCTCAGTGTGGTTTCTCTTCTACAGAAGAAGGAAATATCTTAACTGATGAAGATCAGTGGAAGAAGATGACTCTTATTAAGGAGATTGCTGAGGAAGTTTGGGGATAGGATATCCTTGATACATATTTCATAATAATATAGCAAATAAAAGAATCCGGCATTACATTTTTGTGTTTGCCGGATTTTTTATATCCAATATTTTATCCATTCTCATTTATTTCCCTTAATCTCTTCATTTCTATCCAAATAAGTGCTTTCTATTATAACATACTCTCTTATATTTTCTTATAAAAAATCAAAGAAAAAAGCCTCTGGAGACTAAATCCAGAGACTTAAAAGGGCTATTATTTACGTTTTTTATAATTGTGTTCTTCTTATTTTACGTTGAAGGCTTTGATTCCAGGATATACGGCACTGTTTCCTAAAGCTTCTTCGATTCTTAATAACTGGTTGTATTTCGCAACACGTTCTGATCTTGAAGGTGCTCCTGTCTTGATCTGGCATGTATTTAATGCGACGGCTAAGTCTGCGATCGTTGTATCTGCTGTTTCTCCAGAACGATGAGATGTTACAGCTGTGTATCCTGCTTTGTGTGCCATCTTGATTGCTTCTAATGTTTCAGAGATAGATCCAATCTGATTTAATTTGATCAGGATAGAGTTTCCTGCTCCCATTTCGATACCTTTAGAAAGTCTTTCTGTATTTGTTACAAATAAGTCATCTCCTACTAACTGCACTTTATCTCCAAGTCTTTCTGTCAGTTTCTTCCATCCTTCCCAGTCTTCTTCATCTAATCCGTCTTCGATCGAGATGATTGGGTATTTCTCGCATAATGCAGCCCAGTGCTCGATCAGTTCTTCTGCTGTGTATTCTGTTCCTGCTTTCGGCAGTTTGTAATATCCTTTACCTTTTTCACTCTTCCATTCTGAAGAGGCAGCGTCCATAGCGATCTTGAAGTCTTTTCCTGGCTCGTATCCTGCTTTTTTCACTGCTTCTAAGATTGTTTCAATGGCTTCTTCATCTGATTTTAATGCTGGCGCAAATCCACCTTCATCACCTACGGATGTAGCAAGTCCTCTTTCTTTTAAGATTGCTGCTAATGCATGGAATACTTCAGCACACCATCTTAAACATTCTTTGAATGATGGAGCTCCAACTGGCATGATCATGAATTCCTGTACATCAAGTCCTGATGATAATGCATGACATCCACCATTTACGATATTCATCATTGGTACTGGAAGTCTGTTTCCTGATACTCCACCTAAGAATCTGTATAGAGGTACTTCAAGAGATGTAGCTGCTGCTCTTGCTGCTGCGATCGATACAGCTAAGATTGCATTTGCTCCAAAGTTTGATTTATCAGCTGTTCCGTCTGCATCGATCATTGCTTTGTCTACTGCATATGTATCAGAAGCATCTAATCCGATGATTGCTTCACTGATCTTTGTATTGATATTTTCTACGGCTTTTGTAACACCTTTTCCTAAATATCTTTCTTTATCTCCGTCTCTTAACTCTAGTGCTTCAAATTCTCCTGTAGATGCACCACTTGGAGCTGTTCCTCTTGCGACTGTTCCATCAACTAATGTGATCTCCGCTTCTACCGTTGGGTTTCCTCTGGAATCTAAGATTTCTCTTCCGATTACCTTTTCAATTTCTAAATAATTCATTTCGAATGTAACTCCTTTCCCTTTACATAGCAGTACTCCTCGCTGGAAGAAGGGTAAGCTTCCAGTTTGAGATCGTTTTGTTGCAGGTGTCGATCTCAATCGAGGAGTCCACATGATTCATTCACGTTTTAGTTAGTGTTGTCTAACTTGTATTTATGATACTAGATTTGGGTGGAAAAATCAATGGGGATATATGATAATAATTATCATATATCCCCTAGTTGATTATTTTCTTAATTTTTTGATCAACTCTTTTTTCGTTGTATTATTATATGCCCATACACGTACATCATTTTTCGTTGCACTTCTATATTGTTTTTCTGAAATATATGTCAACTTTCCTTTTTCCTTTTTGCAATATATTTCTTTATCAATGACTCTATGTACTGTTTTTTCTGATTTTTCTAAATTTGTTGTAACTTTATTTCCATCCTCATCTTCGAAATGTCCTTCACGTTCAAAGAAATATGATGCTTTTTTTACAATTTTCTTTCCATTATACTTATAAATATAATATTTTTCCCTTTCAGGACCATTTTCACTTAATACTGAATACTGTAAGCCTGCAATTGTTTTCTGTTTTTTATTATATGCAATTATTTGATCCGATGTTGACCAAATTTTCTTTACTTTTCCTTTATTGTATGTATAAATATTTAAATTTCTAGCTTTGCCTTCTGCATTACTATTTAAATTCACAGTGACCAGTTCTTTTGTTCCGCCTCCTGTTACTTCAATTAATGAATAGCTTGTAAATTTGGCTACTTTGTTTTTCTTGATTGCTTGTGCATAGGCTTTGTTCGCCTTCTTCTGTGCTTTTTTTGATGCAGCTAATACATTTTGAGTTGAAACCAATGTTGTTGCCATTAAGGCTGTGATTGCGAGAGTTGTTAATTTTTTTGTTAGATTTTTTAATTTCATTTTACCTTCCTCCTATCTTATTCTGTTACAATATGATATCCATAATCAGATAACATTTGTTGTGTTCCTAGTGGTACATAAACTGACATTTTTTCTGCATTAAATATACCAGAACCACTTCTTGCTTTTGAAATATAGCTTAGCATATCTTTTGCCGCTATATTTCTAAGAAATTAAGTTTTCCAAACCAAATCATTAGAAAAAGCCTTCCAATAGATTTCTCCATTGAAAGGCTCTGTATATTCTTCGTATCTTCCGTAACGTATGATTAACGTTTTGAGAACTGTGGTGCACGACGTGCTTTGCGAAGACCTGGTTTCTTTCTTTCTTTCATTCTTGGGTCTCTTGTTAAGAATCCAGCTTTCTTTAATGTTGAACGGAATTCTCCATCAACCTGTAATAAAGCTCTGGAAATACCATGACGGATTGCTCCAGCCTGTCCTGTAAATCCACCACCATGAACGTTTACTAATACATCATATTTGTCAATTGTATCTGTTGCAACTAATGGCTGACGTACAACTACTTTTAATGTTTCTAATCCAAGATATTCATCAATATCTCTTTTGTTGATTGTGATTTTTCCTGTTCCAGGTACTAAATATACTCTGGCAACACTGTGTTTTCTTCTACCAGTTCCGTAATATTTTGCTGTAGCCACTGCTTCTTCCTCCTTCAAAAATTAATACTTGATCTCTAATGCTTTTGGCTGCTGAGCTGCATGGTTGTGCTCTGCACCTGCATATACGTGAAGTTTCTTAATCATCTGTCTTCCTAAAGGTCCTTTTGGAAGCATTCCTTTAACTGCAAGATAGATTACGTCTTCAGGTTTTTTAGCTAATTTTTCTTTTAATGTCTGTTCTTTCATTCCACCAACATAGTCTGAATGATGATAGTAGATCTTCTGGTCTAATTTCTTACCAGTTACTTTGATCTTCTCAGCGTTGATAACGATCACATTATCTCCTGTATCGATATGTGGTGTATAAGTTGGTTTGTTTTTACCTCTTAAGATTGTTGCGATCTCAGATGCTAAACGTCCTAATGTATGTCCTGTAGCATCAACTACATACCATTCTCTTTCAATTGTTGATGGGCTGGCCATAAAACTTTTCATGGTGTTCCTCCTTAAAATTTCTATCAATCATATGTGTCTATATTAAATACTCCCACCGGGGCATTGGGGTAGTATTCTCTCGCATGTCACAGTTTCTTATTATATAATACGCAGCCGGGTGTGTCAAGATTTTTTCTTGTTGTTTTTGATAAATTTTTGATGTTATCCACAAGATGGTCTTGATTTCAAAATTTTATCCACAATATATGGGTATATTATGTCCGTATATGTTAAAACATTGTTGATAAATCTCAATGTCAAATAAGATATGCTACAATCGGCAACGTTATGATCGATAACAGTGTTGTCAGTACGATTCCTCTGCTGCAAATGGAACTGTCTAATCCATAATCGATTGCCATCATCACTGCCATGCTTCCATTTGGCATTCCAAACATTAATACCATGATCCCCGAGAGAACAGGATCTAAATGAAACAGCCGGATCGCAAATGCTGCGATCATTGGGATCACCAGCATCTTTAAAAATGTAAACTGATACATCTTGATGTCTTTGAAAACTTCGATCAGCGGCATCTTCGCTAAAGATACCCCGGTAATGATCATGGAGAGTGGGATTGCTGCATTTCCTAAGTATTGTACAAAACTTACCGCAGGTGCTGGTGCGTCGATCTGAAATGCAAAAATCAATAACGCAACCAGACATGCGACCATTCCTGGATTAATCATCTTTTTCCAGTGGAATATGATCTTAGCTTTTTGTCCTGTCTGCATGGCACGTTCTTTCTCAAAAAGATAAATTCCATAGGTGTAAAAGAGAATATTATATACCAGTGTATACAGTGCTACATAAAAAATAGCTTCTCTACCGTATAATTCTTCAATGATCGGAATCCCCATAAATCCAAGATTCGAAAAGATCAGCATCACTGCATAGATATTTCTTTCATCTTTTTTTACACCTAGAATACGAACAAATGCCGGACTGATCAGAATCAATACCACAAATAAGATCACTGCAAGGATCAGGTCCATGATCACAAGATTCCAGTTTCCATTTCCAACGGAACCGATCACGCCAGATATGATCAATGCAGGATTAAATATATTTACGATCAGTCCTGATATCTGTGAACTTGTATCATCACTGATCCATTTTTTCTTATAACTTAGGTATCCGATCAGCATAAAACCAAACAATACTAACAATTTCTGAAATATGATAAAGCTATTCTGCATTCGCTCGGTCCTCCGGATATTCGATCTGAATTAATGTCAAGCCTTTTGCTGGAAGTTTTGGTCCTGGTGTAACTCTTTCTTTGGATGCTAAGATTTCTTTGACCCATTGTGGTTCTTGTTTTCCTCTTCCGACCTCTAAAAGCGTTCCTGCCATTAAACGTACCATATTATAGAGAAAACCACTTCCTGTGACTCTCATTGTGATATATCTGCCATTTTGTGTCACATCACATTCGTAAATCTCTCTGACATAGGATGTAACCTGTGCTTTACTGCTGCACATACTGATAAAACAGTGTTCCCCTAAGAAATAAGAAGCTGCTTCTTTCATTTTCTCCACATCAAGTGGTACATATACAAAATGATGATGTCTGCTTGTCACGGGATTATCGTATCTTGCATTGTAAAAGGTATATTCATATGTCTTTCTTGTATCCTGAAACCTTGGATGGTAGTCTAATGGAACTTCTTTGGAGTCCTGAATAATGATATCTTCTGGTAGTCTTGCATTTAATGCTTTTGCCATCTTCTCTCCCGGAATACGGCTTTCTGTGTCGAATACAGCTACATTTCCTAATGCGTGGACTCCTGAATCCGTTCTGCTGGCTCCGATCACTTTGATATCTTCTCCTGTCAGTTCTGATATATGCTTATTTAAGACACCTTCGACTGTAATCTCGTTTGGCTGTACCTGCCATCCACAATAACCAGTTCCATCATAGGCTACGATTAATTTTACTCGTTTCATCGTATCTTACCTCCATGGACTGAAAAAGGATAAATAGATCATCACTGCTAAAAATACAAACAGGACGATATATGCTATTTTATCTCTTTTCTCGTATTTTAATGGTTTTAATTTAGTTCTTCCAACACCGCCATGGTAACAACGTGATTCCATTGCCATTGCAAGGTCATTCGCTCTTCGGATTGCTGCTACAAACAGTGGTACTATAATTGGAACCATGCTTTTTACTCGTTTTAAGAGACCTCCGGATTCAAAGTCGATTCCTCTGGCTGTCTGGGCTTTCATGATCTTTTCTAATTCTTCTGTTAAGATTGGAATAAATCTCAGTGCGATTGACATCATCATAGCAATCTCATGTACTGGTACTCCGACTTTATTTAAAAATCCCAGTGATTTGTCTAGTCCGTCTGTCAGTTCATTTGGTGTTGTTGTAAATGTCAGTAAAGACGTTCCTAATACCAGCATGATCAGACGGCTTCCCAGATAAATAGTTGTCCTGATCCCTTCTGCAGAAATTGATATGATCCAGAACTGGATCACTGGTTTTCCTGGAATAAATAACATATTGATCATTACAGAGAATAATAAGATCACTGCAATTGCTTTTAATCCTCTTAAAATATATTTTACAGGTACCTTTGAAATCTTGATCGTTATGATCAAAAATAATAGTGACATCACATAAGTTGCAGGTGCTTTATGCATAAATAATGTAATGACGTAGATCAAGACTGCAAATAATTTCACTCTCGGATCGAGTCTGTGGATCAGAGAGTCTTCTTTATAATATTGTCCAATTGTTATATCCTTGAGCATTTTATTTTCCTCTCAGTCCTTTTAGTCCTTCTAAAATTGCTTCTTTTGTTTCTTCTAATGTCAATAAATCCCTCTGGATTGGGAACCCTCTGTCTGCGAGTTCTTCACATACTTGACGATAAAACGGTACAGCAAGTCCTGCTTCTTCTAGTTCTTTCTTGTGAGAGAATACTTCTTTTTTATCTCCTTCATACATGACCTGTCCGCCATTCATAACGATCACACGTTGTGCATAGTCTGCAACATCTTCCATACTGTGTGATACCAGAATGATCGTGATCTTCTTTTCTTCATGGAGTTTCTTTAACAGATTTAAGATCTGATCTTTTCCGACCGGATCAAGTCCTGCTGTTGGTTCATCCAAAATAAAATATTCTGGCTCCATTGCAAGAATCCCTGCGATCGCTACTCTTCGCTTCTGTCCGCCAGATAATTCAAATGGCGATTTTTGATATAATTTCTCTGGTAATCCAACATCTTTTAAACATTTGACAGCAATCTCTGTTGCTTCTTCTTTTGTCTTTCCAAAGTTCATTGGTCCAAAACATACATCATCTAAAATCGTTGTCTCAAATAGCTGATGTTCTGGATACTGAAAACATATACCGACTTTTCCACGTAATTCTCGTAATGGGTATCCTTCTGAATATATATCTTCATCATCGAAATATATTGTTCCAGACGTTGGTTTGATCAATCCATTTAGATGCTGGATCAATGTTGATTTTCCAGAACCTGTGTGTCCGATCACTGCAATGAATTCTTCTTTTTTTATTTCTAAGTTTACATCTTTTAATGCGTAATTCTTCTTGCTAGAATTATCTTCATATGCGTAACTTACATGTTCTAAACGAATTGACATAATTTCTCCACCAGCTCTTCCTTTGTTGTTATCGTATCTGACAAGTTAACACCTTCTTTTTTTAGTTCCCATGCAAGTTCTGTTGCGTACGGAACTTCCAGACCTAATGTTTTCATCTCATCAACCCTTGAAAAAATCTCTTTTGGTTTTCCTTCCATGACAATCTTTCCTTGATCCATCACGATGATACGATCTGCTAAGATTACTTCTTCCATATGATGTGTTACCATAAGGATCGTAATATTCTTTTCTTTATTCAATGCTTTCACAAGAGATAAAACATGTCTGCGGCCTTCTGGATCTAGCATGGCTGTTGGTTCATCTAATACGATACATTCTGGTTCCATTGCCATGATCCCTGCGATCGCTACTCTCTGTTTCTGTCCACCAGAAAGATGATTGGGACTTGCTTCTTTATATGCGATCATTCCCACACCTGTAAGAGCCGCTGTGATCCTTGTCCAGATATCTTTGGAAGCTATTCCGAGGTTTTCTGGACCGAAGGCTGTGTCTTCTTCTACCGTTGTTCCTACGATCTGGTTATCTGGATTCTGAAATACGATTCCTGCACTCTGTCTGACTTTTAAGAGGGTACTTTCATCTTTTGTATCCATTCCTTTGATATATACTGTGCCTTCTGTCGGCATCAAAAGTCCATTGATGTGCTTCGCAAGCGATGATTTCCCGGAACCATTCTTTCCAAGGATTGCTACGAATTCACCTTTCTCAACATTGATATCAATATGATCGATTGCTGCAATCTCTTGTTTATCTTCTTCTGTATCTCCATAGGTCACATATTTGTGAACTAAGTCTTTTATTTTCAATATGGACATAATATTCTCCTATCTGATCCGTAATAAGGATAGTATACTATTTCCCATAAAAAAAGAAAAGTCTTATCCCAGTTGTTCCGGAATAAGACCTCTTTGTTGTTGTCGATTTGGAATTTAAATAATATAGTCAGTATTGAACTGTTGATTAAACTAATTCAAGTACTACTTTTAATGCTGCATCACCTTTACGCTGAGCAATCTTAACGATTCTTGTGTAACCACCGTTACGTTCAGCATATTTTGGTGCATACTCGTCGAATAACTTAGCTGTTAAATCAACTTTCTTTGTATTAGCTTTCTTACCAGCTGCTTCTGTAGGAACTTCTGTTACAGGATATAATACCTTTAACATCTGTCTTCTTGCATGTAAGCGGGATGGTAAATCTTTTTTGATTTCTTTCTGAACTGTTTCATAAACAGTAACTTTCTTACCATCTACAACTTCTTTCACGCGTTTTCCGTTTTCATCTTTCTTAGCAACTTTAGCGTCAACTGTAACTGTTTCAAAGTTGTCTTTTTCTTTTACAGCTAAAGCGATCAGCTTCTCAGCTACCTTGCGGATTTCTTTTGCTTTTGCTTCAGTTGTAACGATTTTTCCATGATGTAACAGATTTGTTACTTCTGCACGGATCAGTGCTTTTCTCTGGGAAGCTGTTCTTCCTAATTTTCTGTATTTTGCCATTATAATGACCTCCTGTGTTTTTTCGCCTTGCTTACTTATGCCTTCAGCCTAGGCGGGTCTGGTTTCTATTCTTCTCCTGAACTTAGGGATAATCCTAATTCACTTAACTTAGCTAAAACTTCTTCTAATGATTTACGTCCTAAGTTACGGACTTTCATCATATCTTCTGAAGTCTTATTAGTTAATTCTTCTACTGTATTGATGCCAGCTCTCTTTAAGCAATTGTATGAACGAACAGATAATTCTAATTCATCAATGCTCATTTCAAGAACTTTTTCTTTTTCGTCATCTTCTTTTTCTACCATAACTTCTGCTGTCTTGGCATTCTCAGAAAGATCTACAAATAAGTTTAAGTGCTCGCATAATACTTTCGCTGCTAAACTTACAGACTCATCTGGTGTTAGTGTTCCGTTTGTGAATACATCTAATGTTAATTTGTCATAATCTGTGATCTGACCTACACGAGTATTCTCAACCTTTAAGTTTACACGCTCAACTGGTGTGTAAATCGCATCAACTGCAATCTCATCGATTGCTTTTCCTTCTTTGTCTGCTTTGTCTGCGCCTACATATCCGCGTCCGTTTGTGATTGTAAGCTCCATATCCAGTTTGCTGCTGTCATCACTTAATGTTGCGATCACAAGCTCTGGATTTAAGATTTCGATATCACTGTCCGCTTTAATATCTCCGGCAGTTACTACACCCTTTCCTGAAAACTCAATATAAGCCTGCTTTGTTTCAGCGGATGAGCTGTTGTTTTTAATTGCCAGAGATTTGATATTCATGATGATCTCAGGTACATCTTCTTTAACCCCTGGGATGGAACTGAACTCATGCAGAACACCTTTGATCTTTACTGAACTTACTGCTGCACCTGGCAGAGAAGAAAGCATGATACGTCTTAAGGAATTACCTAAAGTTGTACCATAACCTCTTTCCAAAGGTTCCACAACAAAGCGTCCAAAACGGTTATCTTCTGAAATCTCATTAATCTCAATATTTGGTTTTTCAAATTCAAACATACGTGCCCTCCTTTTGGCTTAGGTTTAACTTGAGGGTTATTATTTAGAATATAACTCGACGATTAATGTTTCGTTAACTGGTACGTCGATCTCATCTCTTGATGGAAGTTCTTTTACAGTTCCTGTAAAGTTATCATGATCTGCTTCTAACCATGAAGGAATCATTCTTCCTTCTGTTACTTCTAAGATCTCTTTGTATCTTGGAGATGTTCTATGTTTTTCTTTGATTTCGATAACGTCCCCAGCTTTAACCTGGTAAGAAGGAATGTTAACCTGTTTTCCATTAACTAATACATGTTTATGGTCAACGATCTGTCTGCATTCTTTTCTTGTTCTTCCGTATCCTAAACGGAATAATACGTTATCTAAACGAAGCTCTAATAATGTCATCAGGTTTGTACCAGTCTGACCTTTCATTCTTTCTGCTTTTGCATAGTAGTTACGGAAAGGTTTTTCTAATACACCATAGATGAATTTAGCTTTCTGTTTTTCGCAAAGCTGAAGTCCGTATTCACTTTTCTTTCTGTTTGCTCTATTTAAACTTCTGTTTGATTTTTTATCAATTCCTAAAAAGACAGGATCTAAACCTAAGGATCTACATCTCTTTAAGACTGGAGTTCTATCTACTGCCATCTTTAATTATCCTCCTAAATTAGACTCTTCTACGTTTTGGTGGGCGACATCCATTATGTGGAACAGGTGTTACATCGCTGATGCTTGTAACTTCTAATCCTGCTGCTGATAAAGCACGGATTGCTGCTTCTCTTCCTGATCCTGGACCTTTAACCATTACATCTACTGATTTTAATCCATGCACTAATGCTGCTTTTGTTGCAGTTTCAGCTGCCATCTGAGCTGCATATGGTGTAGATTTTTTGGATCCTCTGAATCCTAATCCACCTGCACTTGCCCAAGAAAGAGCATTTCCCTGTGCATCTGTTAATGTAACGATTGTATTATTAAAAGATGACTGAATATGTGCCTGTCCGTGCTGTACATTCTTCTTTACACGTTTTTTTGCACTTTTCTTTGTAACTTTAGCCATAATTACGTATACCTTTCTTTCTTCATTTCAATTCCAAAAAGATTGCCTATACTGCAAATCTTATGCTATTCCTGACTGTCCATACAGCCGGGTGTGTCATAACACTACAAATTTAGTGTTTATTATTTCTTCTTGTTAGCTACTGTTTTCTTAGGACCTTTACGTGTTCTTGCGTTAGTCTTTGTTTTCTGTCCACGGCAAGGAAGTCCCTGTCTATGACGTTTTCCTCTGTAGCATCCAATTTCTTTTAATCTCTTAATGTTAAGAGCGATTTCTCTTCTTAAATCACCTTCTACAACCTGTGTATCGTTGATAACTGCACTGATTCTTTTAACTTCATCATCAGTTAAGTCGCGTACACGAGTATCAGGATCAACATTTGCCTCTGCCAAAATACGTTTTGCGCTTGAAAGACCGATTCCATAAATATAAGTAAGACCAATCTCTACACGCTTTTCTCTTGGTAAATCAACACCTGAAATACGAGCCATGTTTTTCTTTCCTCCAAAATAAATAATTACTTGTCTATTAAGGGCAATCCATATATCCGCAGTACGGTGAAATGATATATATGTCTCTTCCTCAAATTATCTTTCTATCTATAAATAATCAGTATGAGCGTACCTGTACTCATACTGCAGCCGCCTAAATTATGCGAGTGTATCTCTACACATCACAAAATACACCTCTAAACTGTTCTTGCAGTAAATAGGTGAATACACAACAAACCAAGGATTATTGCGATATTCTTATCGAACGTCGTAATTATCCCTGTCTCTGTTTGTGTTTTGGATTCTCACAGATTACTCTGACAGATCCTTTTCTCTTGATAACCTTGCATTTTTCGCAAATTGGTTTTACAGATGCTCTAACCTTCACTTGAATATCTCCTTTCAAAAAACGTTCGGGTATGATTATATCATCATATTCTGAATATTTCAAGACTTTTTCTAAATTTATTTATCTTTCCAAATAATTTATTTGTCTCTCCAAATAATTCTTCCTTTTGATAAATCATATGGTGATAATGCCAGTGTTACTTTGTCACCTGGTAAAATCTTGATGTAATTCATTCTAAGCTTTCCACTGATGTGAGCTAAAATTACGTGTCCACCTTCGATTTCTACCTTGAACATAGCGTTTGGTAACTTTTCTAACACTACTCCTTCAACTTCAATTGCTTCTGATTTTGCCATTTTATTCCTCCTATTCAGACAAAGTCAATATTTCACAACCATCTTCTGTGATGACGATCGTGTTTTCATAATGTGCAGCCAGACTTCCGTCTTCAGTAACAACTGTCCAGTCATCGTCCAGCCAGACAACATCATAACTACCTTCATTTACCATTGGTTCAATGGCAAGCGTCATTCCTGGTCTTAATTTCATTCCTTTTCTTCTCTGTTTGAAGTTCGGAATCTGTGGATCTTCATGAAGATGTGTTCCAATTCCATGTCCCACTAAATCTCTGACTACAGAATAACCATTACTTTCTACATATTTCTGAATTGCTTCAGATATGTCAAACAAATGATTTCCTGGAACTGCAAGTTTGATTCCTTCAAAGAAACTTTGCTTTGTTACTTCGATCAGTCTCTTTGCTTCTTCGGAAATATTTCCGACCGCATGTGTTCTTGCTGCATCGGAATGATATCCTTCATGGATCAGTCCTGCATCCAGACTTACAATGTCTCCATCCTGTAAAATCCGGTCTTTGCTTGGAATACCATGTACGACTTCGTCATTGACAGATACACAGATGGATGCCGGATATCCATTATAGTTTAAGAAGTTTGGTACACATCCAAGATCTCTGATCGCTTTCTCTCCAAACTGGTCGATCTCTAATGTAGAAATTCCTGGTTTTACAAAATCAGCTAACTTGTTGTGAACCTCTTCTAACATCTTACCGGCTTCTCGCATAAGTTCGATTTCTTTTTTTGATTTGATCGTAACTGCCATGGTCTGCCTCTTATCCTAAAATAGATTTAATTTCTTCAAAAACAACTTTGATATCCTGTGTTCCATCGATCTCATGTAAGCTTCCTGCTTCTTTATAGTGTGCGATCAGTGGAGCTGTCTGTTCATGATAAACATCCAGACGTTTTTTTACAGTTTCTGCTTTGTCGTCATCGCGAAGAATTAATTCTCCACCACATACGTCGCAGCAGTTTTCTTTCTTTGGAGGATTATACTGAACATGGAAGATTGCTCCACAGTCTTTGCAGGATCTTCTTCCTGACATTCTGTTGATGATATTTTCATCTGGAACTTCGATATCAATTGCAAATTCAATCTTCTCACCGTCTTTTGCAAGTGCTTCATCTAATGCATTTGCTTGTGGAATCGTTCTTGGAAATCCATCTAAAATATACCCTTTTTCACAATCATCTTTGTGGATACGATCAACAACAAGATCGCATACAAGTTCGTCTGGAACTAACAGTCCTTTGTCCATGTATTCCTGTGCTTTCTTTCCAAGCTCTGTTCCTTCTTTAATATTTGCTCTGAAAATATCACCTGTTGAGATGTGTGGAATATCGTACGCCTGTGCAATCTGTTTTGCCTGAGTACCTTTTCCAGCACCTGGAGCTCCTAACATAATAATTTTCATGACAAATCCTCCTTTTGTCTCTCTTTTATTTTTAGTTACCATACAATTTGTTTCCATACCATCGTTTTTAATGCCATTGGACTTTTGTGCTTATATAAAAACATTCCATATAAGCACAAAAAGCTGTAGTTGTCACTACAGCTTTTCTTATAGTTACTCACTCAAAAAACCAGAATAGTTCTGTACTAACAACTGTGACTGGATCTGCTTGATCGTCTCAAGGATAACACCTACTACGATGATGATAGATGTTCCTCCAAATGAAACGCTTGCTCCAAATACTCCATTAAAGAAGAATGGAACAACTGCCACGATCGTTAGTCCTGCAGCACCTATAAATATAATATATTTTAATATTTTATTCAAATAATCTACTGTAGGTTTTCCCGGTCGGATTCCTGGGATAAATCCACCCTGTTTCTTCATATTGTTTGAAATCTCTAATGGATTAAATGTAATCGATGTATAGAAATAAGCAAACAGTACTACTAAAACAATATAGATCAATAAACCGATCGATCTTTTTGGATGGGATGCATCAAACCAGGTAGATGAGTTCAAACTTGTTAATGCTTTTCCAATGAATCCGTTATTCTCGTATTTTAAGACATTCTGCAGCATGATTGGGAACTGCATAATGGATGATGCAAAGATAATTGGGATTACACCTGCTGTGTTAACTTTCAGCGGAATCTTACTCTGCTGTCCACCAACAAGTTTTCTTCCCTGCATCTTCTTAGAATACTGTACTGGGATATGTCTTTCCGCATCTGATAAAACGATAACGAATACGACAACTGCCAGAACAACTCCTACGATCACACATCCTGCGATCAGAGCTGGCCCGATCTGTTTTCCCTTCATAAACTGATTATAAAGAGAAGTAAAATCTCCCGGCATTCCGGATACAATGTTTACGAGCAGGATAATGGAAATACCATTTCCAATTCCACTCTCTGTAATACGTTCTCCAAGCCACATAACCAGAACTGCACCTGCGGTTAAAGCAATGATCATTGTAACAATGGTAAACGTTGTATAATCGGTACCTAATGCACCTTGATTGGCAAATCCGATCGCAAGTCCTGCGCCTTCGATGATCGCAAGTACAACCGTTACATATCTTGTAATCTTTGCCATTCTTTTTCTTCCGTCTTCTCCATCTTTCTGCATCTCTTCAAGAGCTGGAATAACGATCGTCATCAGCTGCATGATGATGGAAGATGTGATATACGGAGTTACACTTAATGCAAATACTGACATCTGCATGAAGGAGCCTCCGGTAAAAGAGTTCAATAGGCTGAACGAATCGCCTAATGTACTCTTTAAATAGGCACTGATCTGTGCACTATCGATTTCCGGAATTGGTAGTTGTGATCCAAAACGTACAACAATAAGAATTAGTGTCGTAAATAATAGCTTCTTTCTTAATTGCTTGTTTTTAAAAGCGCTGACAACAGCGTTTGACATACTAGATCACCTCAGCTTTTCCTCCAAGTGCTTCGATCTTCTCTTTAGCACTAGCACTAAATGCATTTGCTTTTACATTTAATTTCTTTGTTAATTCACCGTTTCCTAAGATTTTAACTCCATCTCTAGGATTTTTAACGATTCCTGCTTCGATTAAAGCTTCTACAGATACTTCTGCTCCGTCTTCAAATCTTTCTAAAGCTGAAAGGTTGATACCAACGATTTCCTTAGAGTTTCTGCATTTGAAACCTCTCTTAGGAATACGTCTGTATAAAGGCATCTGTCCACCTTCGAATCCAGGTCTTACTCCACCACCTGAACGAGCTTTCTGTCCTTTATGTCCTTTACCTGCAGTTTTTCCATTTCCTGAACCATGTCCACGACCTCTTCTGAAAGCGTCGCTATGTTTAGATCCTTCTGCAGGGCGTAAGTTTGATAATTCCATTCCGTTACACCTCCTTGCCGAATATTATTAGATTTCTTCTACTTTAACTAAATGTTTCACCTGGTGAATCATTCCACGTGTTGCTGCGTTATCAGGCAGCTCAACTGTTTTGTGAAGTTTTTTAAGACCTAATGCTTCAACAGTTTTTTTGTGCTTTGGAATTGCACCAATTGTAGATTTTACTAATGTGATTTTTAATTTATCTGCCATTTCAAAATTCCTCCTATCCTAAGAGCTCTTCTACTGATTTTCCACGTAGTTTTGCTACCTGCTCTGGAGTTTTTAAGTTCTTTAATCCTTCGATTGTTGCTAATACAACGTTCTGTTTGTTGTTAGAACCTAAAGATTTTGAACGGATGTTTTTATATCCTGCAAGTTCCAGAACGATACGGGAAGGTCCACCAGCGATGATACCAGTACCTTCTGGAGATGTTTTTAATAATACAGATGCTCCACCGAAGTTTCCTGTAAAGTCGTGTGGTGTTGTTCCTTTTTCATCGATTGGTACTTCAACAAGGCTCTTCATAGCTGCTTCTTTTCCTTTGCGGATCGCTTCTGGAATTTCAGCTGCTTTTCCTAATCCAGCACCAACATGACCATTTTTATCCCCTACTACAACCAGTGCTGCAAATCTCATGTTACGTCCACCTTTTACTACTTTAGTAACACGTTTGATGGATACAACTCTTTCTTCCAGCTCTAACTGACTAGGGTCAATAAGTGTATGCTTCATTTGACTTCCTCCTATTAGAATTTCAGACCAGCTTCACGAGCTGCATCTGCTAATGCTTCAATTTTACCATGATAAATAAATCCGCCTCTGTCAAAGACAACTTCTGTGATACCTTTTGCTAAAGCTCTTTCAGCGATTACTTTACCTAAGTAGCTAGCTGCGGCAACATCATTTGTTTTTTCCAGTTCTGCCTTTACGTCTTTCTGAGTTGTTGAAGCAGATACTAATGTATTTCCAACAGTGTCGTCAATAATCTGAGCGTACATATGATCATTACTTCTAAATACACTTAAGCGAGGTCTTTCGCTTGTTCCATTGATTCGATTACGAAGCTTGTAGTGTTTTTTCGCACGAATCTTGCTTCTTGATTCTTTTCTAATCATCCTATATCACTCCTTTATTTAGCCCCAGTTTTTCCAACTTTACGTCTGATAACTTCATCAGCATACTTAATACCTTTACCTTTGTAAGGTTCTGGTTTTCTAAGTTCTCTGATTTCAGCTGCGTACTGTCCAACTTTTTCTTTGTCGATACCTTTAACGATAATAATGTTCTGTCCATCCATCTCTGTTTCGATTCCTTCTGGATCAGTCATAACTACCGGATGAGAGAAACCAAGGTTGAAAGTGATTTCTTTTCCTTTTTTCTGTGCTCTGTAACCAACACCGTTGATTTCAAGCTTCTTTTCGTATCCTTCAGATACACCTGTGATCATGTTTGCGATCAAAGATCTTGTAAGACCATGTAAAGATTTCATTTTCTTTAAGTCATTTGGTCTTGTTACGACAACCTGATTATCTTCCTGTTTGATTGTCATTTCTACTGGTAAACATTTTTCTAATGTTCCTTTAGGACCTTTTACAGTCACTTTGTTTCCTTCTTCAATCTTTACCTCTACTCCTGCAGGGATATCGATTGGTAATCTACCTATACGAGACATAGGTTACCTCCTTAAATTGTCGGAAGGGACAAGGGTGTGTCCCTTCTGTTTTCAGAATAGTGAATGCTGGTTAATGTACAGTAAATCTTACCATACAAAAGCTAACACTTCTCCACCCACGTTCTGTTTTCTTGCTTCTTTATCTGTTAACAGTCCTTTGTTTGTAGAGATGATCGCAATACCAAGTCCTCCTAATACTTTAGGAAGCTCTTCAGCTCCTGCGTATACTCTAAGTCCTGGTTTAGAGATTCTCTTAAGTCCTGTAATGATTTTTTCATTTTTATCAGCACCATATTTTAATGTGATTACGATTGTGCTGAAAGAACCTTCTTCTTTGATGTCATATGCTTTGATAAAACCTTCTTTTAATAAGATTTCTGCAATCGCTGTCTTCATCTTAGAAGCAGGAATTTCTACTGTATCATGTTTCGCAGTATTTGCATTACGGATTCTTGTAAGCATATCTGCAATAGGATCGCTCATTGTCATTTTCGTGTTCCTCCTTCCTTAATCTTACCAGCTTGCCTTCTTGACACCTGGAATCTGTCCTTTATATGCTAATTCACGGAAGCAAACTCTGCAGATACCATATTTTCTTAAATATGCATGTGGACGTCCGCAGATTCTGCAACGGCTATATTCTCTTGTTGAGAATTTTGCTTTTCTTTTCTGTTTTGCAACCATTGACTTCTTAGCCATGGGAACCCTCCTAACTATTTCTTAAACGGCATACCAAATAAAGTTAATAATTCACGAGCTTCTTCATCAGTGTTCGCTGTTGTAACGAAGATGATGTCCATACCTCTTACTTTGTCTACTTTATCGTATTCGATTTCTGGGAAAATTAACTGTTCTTTAATACCTAATGCATAGTTACCTCTTCCATCGAAAGAGTTCTGGTTAACTCCTCTGAAGTCACGTACTCGAGGTAATGCTAAGTTAATTAAACGATCAGCGAATTCATACATTCTTTCACCACGTAATGTAACTTTGCATCCGATAGGCATACCTTCTCTTAATTTGAAGTTCGCAACAGATTTCTTTGCTCTTGTTACGACTGCTTTCTGTCCAGCGATCTTTTCAAGATCAGCTACTGCAGATTCTAAAACTTTTTTATTTTCTTTTGCTTCACCAACACCCATGTTGATTACGATCTTCTCGAGTTTTGGTACCTGCATAATATTGCTGTATTCGAATTTCTTCATCATAGCATCTTTGATCTGATTGCTATACTGTTCATGTAATCTACTCACTTGCGTAAACCTCCTCTCTTAATTAGTCAATGACTTCGCCTGTTGCACGTGCAACACGAACTTTTTTACCGTCAACTACTTTATATCCAATTTTTGTTGTTTTTCCATTGTGCACTAACATTACATTGGAAACATCCATTGGGCCTTCCTGGCTTACGATACCACCCTGCTGGTTTGCAGGACTAGGTTTAGTATGCTTTGTGATCATGTTGGCACCTTCAACTGTTACAGTACCTTTTTTATGATCAACAGCAATTACTTTTCCTTCTTTGTCTTTATCTTTACCAGCGATAACTTTAACTAGATCGCCTTTTTTAATTTTAATTGCTGACACAGTGTTTCCTCCTTATAATACTTCTGGTGCTAATGAAACAATCTTCATGAATTTCTTGTCTCTAAGCTCTCTTGCCACTGGTCCGAAGATACGAGTTCCTCTTGGATTCATATCATCTTTAATAATTACAGCAGCATTTTCGTCAAATTTGATATAAGAACCATCTTTACGACGGGCACCTTTCTTTGTACGAACAACAACTGCTCTGACTACGTCACCTTTTTTTACAACGCCGCCTGGTGTTGCATCTTTGACTGTAGCAACAATAACATCACCGATGTTAGCATATCTTCTTGTAGATCCTCCTAACACACGAATGCAAAGGATTTCTTTTGCTCCTGTGTTGTCGGCTACTCTAAGTCTTGACTCCTGCTGAATCATGCCTTTATTCTCCTTTCCAACCAAGCAAAATTATTTTGCTTTTTCGATAATTTCAACAAGTCTCCATCTCTTATCTTTTGAAAGAGGTCTTGTCTCCATAACCTTTACTCTATCTCCAATGTTACATTCGTTATTTTCGTCATGAGCTTTTAATTTGTAAGTTCTTTTAACGATCTTTTTATATAAAGGATGTTTTACGTTGTCTTCGATTGCAACTACGATTGTTTTATCCATTTTATCACTAACGACTTTCCCTACACGGGTTTTTCTTAAATTTCTTTCCACAACAAATTCCTCCTTTCGAAATGATTACTAAGCGTTTGCTTTTGCTGTAATTGCACCCTGAATACGTGCAATATTTCTTCTAACTTCTTTAATTCTGCTTGTATTCTCAAGTTGGTTTGTTGCATTCTGGAATCTTAAGTTGAATAATTCCTTTTTCGCAGCTACTAGCTCATTATTTAATTCGTCTACTGACTTATTATTTAATTCTTTTACAAAATCTTTAGTTTTCACTGTTGTCACCGCCTTCTAAAGCTTCACGAGAAACAATCTTACACTTGATTGGTAATTTGTGTACTGCAAGACGTAATGCTTCTTTTGCAATTTCTTCGCTTACACCAGAAATTTCGAACATTACACGTCCTGGTTTTACAACTGCTACCCAATATTCTAAGTTACCTTTACCTTTACCCATTCGAGTTTCAGCTGGCTGAGCTGTTACTGGTTTGTCAGGGAAAATTTTGATCCAAACTTTACCACCACGTTTGATGTAACGAGTCATAGCAACACGGGCTGCTTCGATCTGGTTTGCTGTGATCCATGCTGGCTCTGTAGCTACAATACCGTACTCACCGTAAGTGATCTTATTACCGCGTAATGCTTTTCCGCGCATGCTTCCACGGAACTGTTTACGACGTTTTACTCTTTTTGGCATTAACATTATTTATTTCCCCCTTCCTTTTTTGATGGAAGTACTTCACCATGGTAAATCCATGTTTTTACTCCGACTTTACCATATGTTGTATCTGCTTCTGCAAATCCGTAATCAATGTTAGCACGAAGTGTCTGTAGAGGAATTGTTCCCTCGCTGTAGAATTCTGTACGTGCCATATCTGCTCCACCTAAACGTCCAGAAACGGATGTTTTGATTCCAAGAGCTCCAGATCTCATTGTACGCTGCATGCAAGATTTCATTGCACGTCTGAAAGAAATACGATTTTCAAGCTGCTGTGCAATATTCTCTGCAACTAACTGAGCATCTTTGTCTGGTCTTTTTACTTCTTTAACATCGATCAGTAATTTTTTGTCTGTCATTTTCTGAAGATCTTTTTTCAGTTCTTCGATGGAAGATCCACCTTTACCGATTACTACTCCAGGTTTTGCTGTATATACGATTAATTTTACTCTGTCGGAAGCTCTTTCGATCTCGATCTTAGAAATTCCAGCATTGTATAATCTTTTCTTTACATATTTTCTGATTTTATCGTCTTCTACAAGGTTATCTGCAAAAGCGTCTTCTGCATACCATCTAGAATCCCAATCTTTAATAATTCCGACTCTCAGACCATGAGGATTAACTTTCTGTCCCATGTTTGCCTCCTTCTATCTATCTTTCATCAAGCACTAATGTGATGTGGCTCATTCTATGTTCGATTCTGTAAGCTCTACCCTGTGCTCTAGGTTTAATTCTCTTCATTGTAGGTCCTTTATTTGCATAACATTCTGCAATGTAAAGGTTTTCTGGGTCCATTCCGTTATTGTTTTCTGCATTAGCGATTGCAGATTTTAATAATTTTTCAATTAATGTTGAAGCATATCTTGGATTGTAAAGTAAAATTCCAAGTGCTGTTTCTACGTCTTTTCCTCTGATCGCATCTAATACAAAAGCTGCTTTTGTTGTAGAAACTCTAGCGTTTCTTAATGTAGCTTTTGGTCTAGTATCTTTATTTGCATTTCTCTCTTTTTTGTACTGAGATCTGCTATATTTCTTTGCCATTTATATGGAACCTCCTTCCAAAATTAATTATTTCATTCCGGTTTTCTTTTCCGTTTTCTTATGTCCACGGAAAGTTCTTGTTGCTACAAACTCTCCAAGTTTGTGTCCAACCATATCTTCTGTAACGTATACCGGTACATGTTTTCTTCCATCATGAACAGCGATTGTGTGTCCTACGAATGATGGGAAGATTGTAGAACGACGAGACCATGTTTTGATAACACTCTTGTCTCCTGCTTCGTTCATAGCGTCTACTTTGTTCAGTAAACTCTTATCTGCAAATGGTCCTTTTTTAAGTGAACGAGCCATAAGTTACCTCCTTGTACTATTTAACAGTTTTACCATCTCTTCTTCTTACGATCATCTTGTTAGATTGTTTGTTTTTCTTACGTGTCTTCAATCCAAGTGCTGGTTTACCCCATGGTGTGCATGGTCCTGGTCTACCGATTCCAGTCTTACCTTCACCACCACCGTGTGGATGGTCATTAGGGTTCATAACAGAACCACGGACTGTAGGACGGATTCCCATGTTACGTTTACGTCCAGCTTTACCAATGTTCACAAGATCATGTTCGATGTTTCCAACCTGACCAATAGTAGCGCGGCATACTACAGGCACCATTCTCATCTCACCAGATGGTAAACGAAGTGTTGCATATTTTCCTTCTTTTGCCATTAACTGTGCTGAGTTTCCTGCGGAACGAACTAACTGTCCACCTTTTCCAGGATGCATCTCGATGTTATGGATTTCTGTACCTACCGGAATGTTTGCCAATGGAAGGCAGTTTCCTACTTTAATTTCAGCTTCTGGTCCATTCATAACAGTTGTTCCAACTGCTAATTTGTTTGGAGCGATAATATATCTTTTTTCACCGTCTGCATAAACTAACAGAGCGATGTTAGCTGTTCTATTTGGATCGTATTCGATTGCAGCAACTGTTGCTGGAATACCATCTTTATCATTTCTCTTAAAGTCAATAAGTCTGTATTTTCTTCTAGATCCACCTCCGCGGTGTCTTACAGTAATTTTACCCTGATTGTTACGACCAGCGTTCTTCTTTAAAGAAACTACCAGAGATTTTTCTGGTGTAGATTTTGTGATAACATCAAAATCAAGTCCAGTCATATGTCTTCTAGAAGGTGTATATGGGTTATATGATTTAATTCCCATGTCAGTCTCCTTTCAAATCTGATTTAATATCACGCTTTTGTTGCGTATAGTTTCAAGTCCTTATCTTAGTCGAACTAAGTGATTAATGCCTATAGTCCTTCGAAGATTTCGATATCTGCACTTTCTTCAGTAAGCTGTACAATAGCTTTCTTTGTCTTTGCAGTTTTTCCAAAAGTCATTCCACGTCTCTTTGTTTTTCCATCATTGTTCATTGTGTTGACTTTTGCTACTTTTGTTCCTTCGAACATTTTTTCCACTGCTTCTTTGATCTGATTCTTAGTAGCAGATGGATGAACTAAAAAAGTATATTTCTTGTCAGCCATTGCGTTCATACTTTTTTCTGTTACAACTGGCTTTAAGATAACGTCATAATATTTAATATCTGCCATTATGCATATACCTCCTCGATATTTGCAACTGCTTCCTTAGAAACAACTACAGTGTCATATTTTAAAATGTCATATACATTGATTGTGCTTGTTAAAGCAGTTTTAACTCCTGGAAGGTTTCTTGCAGATAATACTAAGTTATCATTTTTAGATCCCATAACCACTAATGCTTTCTTAGCACCAACGCTGTCAAGCATTGCTTTTACGTTCTTAGTTTTGATCTCGTCGAATTTGAATTCGTCGATCACTACGAATTTGTCTGCCTGTACTCTAGATGTTAATGCAGATTTTAAAGCAATACGTCTTTCTTTTTTGTTTAATTTCTTTGTGTACTCTCTTGGTGTTGGAGCAAATACAACTCCTCCGCCTTTCCACTGTGGAGCTCGGATAGATCCCTGTCTTGCATGACCTGTTCCTTTCTGTCTCCAAGGTTTTCTTCCACCACCGCGAACTTCAGAACGTGTTTTTGCTTTCTGTGTTCCCTGACGGTTATTTGCTAACTGGCTTACTACTGCCAGATGTACTAAATGTTCATTTATTTCAACGCCAAAGATGTTGTCATTTAATTCTAATTTCTCAACTTCTTTGCCTTCCATATTTAATACAGATACTGTTGCCATCTTATATAGTCCTCCTTTCTTCTAAAGACCTACGCCTTTACTGATTCTTTTAACATTACTAAAGATTTTTTAGGTCCTGGTACGGCACCTTTAACTAAAATAATGTTCTGATCAGCGTCAACTTTTACGATTTCAAGATTCTGAATAGTAACTCTTTCTGCTCCCATTTGTCCTGGCATTTTCTTTCCTTTGAATACTTTGCTAGGATCAGAAGCCATACCATTAGAACCTGCATGACGATGATATTTAGAACCATGGGCAGATGGACCTGATTTCAAACCGTGACGTTTGATACCACCAGCATATCCTTTACCTTTTGATGTAGCAGTTGCATCGATTTTGTCTCCTGCTGCGAAGATGTCAGCTTTGATTTCCTGACCTACTGTGTATTCTTCAGCATTCTCAAATCTGAATTCTCTTACGAATCTTTTTGGTGCAACTCCTGCTTTATCGAAGTGTCCTTTCTGTGGTTTGTTGATTCCTTTTTCTTTCTTGTCAACAAAACCAACCTGAACTGCGCTGTATCCGTCATTCTCTTCTGTCTTTACCTGAGTAACAACACAAGGTCCTGCCTGTAATACAGTAACTGGAGTTAAAACTCCATCTTCGTTGAAAATCTGAGTCATTCCAACTTTTGTTGTTAAAATCGCTTTTTTCATTTTGATTGTTCCTCCTATTTAATCTACAGCGGATTATAACGCTTAACGTTGTAATCATCCTAGACGCTACAAGCTTAAGGGGATACCTCATTTACTCATAACCCTGTAGGGATTACCTATTTGTTTTTCATCTTGATATCAATGTACACACCAGCTGGTACTTCTAATTTAGATAATGCATCAACTGTTTTCTGTGATGGTGTGATGATATCAATCAGTCTTTTGTGAGTTCTCTGTTCGAACTGCTCTCTGGAATCTTTATATTTGTGAGTCGCTCTAAGAATTGTGATGATTTCTTTCTTAGTTGGCATTGGAACTGGTCCACTCACCTTAGATCCTGTCTTCTTAACTGTTTCAATAATGCTTTTTGCGCTTGCATCGATTAACTGATGATCGTATGCTTTTAATGTAATTCTCATTACCTGACTTGCTGCCATAAAAAAAGCCGCCTCCTTTTCGTACTATAAATGTTTTTGTAGCACGACAAGTGGTGACTGTACACTCCTCCGTGTGTATCGTGAAATCTACACACTGCGTCTCTATTCCGGACTACACCGGTGTTCAATAGATTGTATATTCGTACAGTGACTTGTCGCCAGTTTTAACAACTTGACATTCGCTCCACGGAAAACCTGCAAAGGCTTTTGCCTCTACAGCAACCTCACGCTTCAACGCTATCAAGGTCACAACATTTGCTATTATATATGATGTTTCAAATTAATGCAAGGGGTTTTTCGATTTTTTTTGCATGTTTTTGATAAAATACAAAATGTAGTGTTTTCTGTATGAGTATTACCGTTTTGGGCACAAGATAATCTTGTTTTTTATGTTTTTTTGCATAAATGAAAACGAGTTCTTTCCTTATTATATATGGAAAAAACTCGTTTTGCAATTCCAATATGTATAATATAAACTGTTATTGACTTTTTTAATTTCATATATTATCATTTATTTGATAACGGTAATCATTATCAATATATAGAAACGGAGGTAAGAGCCATAAAAAATAAAATTAAAGTATTATCAGGAGCACAATTAAAATACATTGCATTTTTATCAATGCTGATCGACCACACAAATAAGGCATTGATCTATCCAAATTTAAATGGTGGCCGATTGAATACAGTTAGTGACATATTTGACATTATCGGGAGAATTGCATTCCCAATCTTTGCATTTTTACTTGTAGAAGGTTTTTTTAAAACAAGAAGCAGAGCTAAATACCTTGCAACTTTATTAGTATTCGGGGTAATTTCAGAAGTTCCTTTTGATCTGTTTACAACAAAGCAATTTTTTGAACCAAACTGGAATAACATTATGTTTACGTTAGCACTTGTACTTGTTACAATTTGGATGATCGACGTGTTAAAAAAGAAAATGGAGAAGTTTCCTAAGATATTATGGTTTCTATTGTCATTTGTGATCCTGGCGGTCATGTGCCTGATTGCTGCCATTCTCAGTCTTGACTATGATTATCATGCAATTTTAATTGGATATTTTTATTATATTTTCCATGGAAGGGAACTTATTGCAATTCCATTTAATTTCTTATCCATGTATAAAGAACCATGGGCACTTCTTGGATTTGGATTGGTACTTACATATAACGGAGAACGTGGCAAACAGAATAAGCTGATCAATTATTTATTTTATCCTGTCCACTTGCTGATACTTGGACTGTTAAGAATATACTTAGGAATATAAGTAGAGAAAAGGGTGACAACATGAGCACTTTTTGAATGCGTTTTTTACAAAGCGCTTTCAAAAATGCAGAGTGTCACCCTTTTTTCTTATAAATATTTCTTCTTATCTTCTTTCTGACTCATACATGCAACCACCACAAATCAGAATTTTCGAAATCTCTGATATCTCTGTTCCACCAGTTCTTCTGGTGTCATCTTATCATATTTCTCAATAAATCCAAGGATCATCTCTTTCATCTGCTCAGAAATCTCCAAAATATTATCAATACTAACCGGTTCAGGTTCTTCAATCACCTGTTCGATGACTCCTAACTCTTTCAAGTCCTCTGCCGTGATCTTCATAACCTTAGCCGCCTCAGAAGCTCTGTTTCCATCTTTCCAAAGAATCGCCGCAAATCCTTCTGGTGAAAGAATAGAATATGTAGAGTTCTCCAAACTCCATACTTCATTTCCAACAGCCATAGCCAAGGCTCCACCACTTCCTCCTTCTCCGATCATGATAGAAAGAATCGGTACTTTGATGTTTGACATCTCGAATAAGTTTCTTGCGATTGCCTCTCCGACTCCGCCTTCTTCTGCCTCTAGTCCACAGAATGCTCCTGGTGTGTCTACAAAGAGAATGATCGGACGATGAAATTTCTCTGCCTGTTTCATCAGTCTTAGGGATTTTCTGTATCCTTCTGGTGATGGCATTCCAAAATTTCGTTTGATATTTTCTTTGGTTGAGCGTCCTTTTTGCTGTCCGATGACTGTCACTGGTCTTCCTCCAATAGAGGCTAATCCACCAACGATCGCTTTGTCATCTCCAAAATAACGGTCTCCGTGTAAGGACATATATCGTTCAAAAATCGTAGAAATATAATCAAGACTTGTTGGGCGTTCTGCGGATCTTGAGATCTGCACTCTCTCCCATGGTGTATAATTACTGCTCATATTCACAACTCCTTATGATCGTTACCAGCACTTTTCTTAATTTTTTGCGCTCTACGATCTTATCTACAAATCCATGTTCTAACAAAAATTCTGCTCTCTGAAATCCTTCTGGTAACTTCTGCCCGATCGTCTGTTCAATAACTCTCGGTCCCGCAAATCCGATCAATGCTCCTGGTTCTGCTAAGATAACATCTCCAAGCATTGCAAAACTTGCTGTAACACCTCCAGTTGTAGGATCTGTTAATACTGTGATATATAATAATCCTGCTTCATCATGGCGTTTCAATGCTGCGGATGTTTTTGCCATCTGCATCAGAGATACGATTCCTTCCTGCATTCTAGCTCCACCAGAGCATGTGAAAATGATGATCGGTAATCTCATCTGTGTTGCACGTTCAACTGCTCGTGTGATCTTCTCACCAACAACTTCTCCCATGCTTCCCATCATGAAATCTGCTCCCATGACTGCGATCACAACATCTTTTCCAAGAATCTTTCCTTTTCCTGTGATGACCGCTTCATCAAGATTCGTTACGGAGCGCTGGCGTTCCAATTTATTCTTATATCCTGGGAAGTTCAGTGGATCGCTTGTATCCATCTTTGCATCCCATTCTTCAAAAGTATCTTTATCTAATACCATGGCAATTCTTGTCTTTGGACGGATTCTAAAGTAATTGCCACAGACTGGACATACATAATCATTTTCGATCAAATCCTCATTGTATACAGGCTTTCCGCAACAGTTACACTTCTGGAATAATCCTTCTGGTGCCTGAAATTCAAGGAGCGTGTCCTTTGCTTTTCGTACACGCTCTGCCTGTTTGATCTCCTGAGGTGATAATGTCCTTTTCTTAAACATATCTTTTAATGACATGATACTCACCTTAACTTTCTTTATTCAGCTTCATTTTCAGACTGATGTTTCTTCTGAAAACGTTCAATAAATCCTGTATCAACATTGCCTTCGATAAAATCTTCATCATTGATGATCTCATACTGATAGTCAATGTTTGTCTTCACGCCTTCTAATACAAGTTCTCCCAATGCATTACGGAGTTTGCGAAGTGCCAACTTACGATTTTTATCATATACGATCAGTTTTGCGATCATAGAATCATAGTATGGTGGAATCTGATATCCTGCGAATAATGCAGAATCAATTCTCACTCCTTTTCCTCCTGGAAAATGTACATTTGTTACAGTTCCTGGACTTGGACGGAAGTCATGTTCTGTGTCTTCCGCATTGATTCTCACTTCGATCGCATGTCCATGAACATGTACATCTTCCTGTGTATAAGTCAGATGTTTTCCTGCGGCGATACGGATCTGTTCACGGATCAGATCGATTCCTGTAACCCATTCAGTCACTGGATGCTCTACCTGAATTCTTGTGTTCATCTCAATAAAATAGAAATCTCCATGTTTGTCACGTAAGAATTCAATCGTTCCTGCACTGTAGTATTCTGCTGCTTTTGCTGCTTTGACTGCGATCTCACCCATCTTCTTTCGCTGTTCGTCACTGATCGCAGGAGATGGTGATTCTTCGATCAGTTTCTGATGTCTTCTCTGAATAGAACAATCTCTTTCTCCAAGATGAATCGTATTTCCGTATTTATCAGCAAGAATCTGGAATTCGATATGGCGTGGATCTTCGATATATTTTTCAATATACATCGTTCCGTCGCCAAATGCATTCTCTGCCTCTAACTTCGCTGTCTCAAAAGTATGTACGAAGTCTTCAGAGTCATAGCAGACACGCATTCCCTTTCCGCCACCTCCTGCGGAAGCTTTGATCATAACTGGGTATCCCATGTCATCTGCGATCTTCTGCCCTGCTTCTGCCTCATAAACGGCATCTTTTGTACCAGGAACTACTGGAACTCCAGCATCCATCATTGTCTTTCTTGCTGCGGATTTGTTACCCATGCGGTCAATGATTTCTGCGGATGGTCCAATAAATGTGATATTGCATTTTTCACACATTCTTACAAATTTGCTATTCTCAGACAAAAATCCGAATCCCGGATGAATTGCATCCGCTCCGACTGCCATTGCAGCCCCAAGTACACGTTCCATGTCAAGATAACTGTCTTTGGCAGGTGCTGGTCCGATACAGATTGTCTGGTCTGCCAGCTGGGCATGGAGTGCATCTTTATCTGCTTCAGAACAGATTGCTACGGACATGATATCCATCTCACGGCACGCACGGATGATACGCACTGCGATCTCTCCTCTGTTTGCAATTAAAATCTTCTTAAACATTTAAGAAACCCTCTCTTATCCAATCATAAATGTAATCTCTGCAGATGCCACTTTCTTACCATCTACAGTTGCTGTTCCCTGTGCAACACCGACTGGTCCTTTGACTTTGATCATCTCAACTTCTAATGTCAGCACATCTCCTGGAACAACCTTTCCTCTGAATTTTGCTTTGTTGACTCCACCTAAGAATGCAATCTTTCCTTTGTACTCATCTGCAGAAAGTGCACATACAGCTCCAGTCTGTGCTAATGCTTCAATGATCAGTACCCCAGGCATCACTGGTTCCTGTGGAAAATGTCCTGCAAAAAATGGTTCATTATATGTCACACATTTTTTACCAACGATACGTTTTCCTTCTTCCATCTCCTCAATACGGTCCACTAATAAAAATGGACTTCTGTGAGGGATCGTATTCATAATATCTTTAATATCCATTACCATAATAAATATTCTGCCTTTCTTACTGGATGACCATTAATGGCTGTCCATATTCAACCATCTCACCATTCTCAACTAAAATAGCTGCAACTGTTCCATCGTATTCACTTTCCACTTCATTCATCAGTTTCATTGCTTCAACGATTCCGATTACCTGTCCTTTTTTGACTTTGTCACCGACAGATACAAATGGCTCAGCTCCTTCTGATGGTGCTACATAAAATGTACCAACAAGTGGGGCTTTGATCTCATCTCCATAGAGAAGCTCTTCTGGCTGTTCTTCATTCTGTTCTGGCATGATCGCGGCACTCTGTACTGGTACTCCTGCAACAGATGCATCAACTGTTGCGATCTTTGCCTTTTTCTTAGCGATTCTGATTGAAAATTCTTCGTTATTATATTCAAATTCATCGACATTTGCAGAAGATACTGCAGCGATCAATTCTTTCATTTCTTTAACTTCCATGTCAGTCTCCTTCTAAATTAATCCTCAAATTTCTTCACAAGAAGTGTTGCGTTATGTCCTCCAAATCCAAGAGAATTGCTCATAACGTAATTTACCTTGCGATCTGTTACTGGTTCTAATGTATAATCAAGATCACATTCTTCATCTGGAACCTTTAATCCTACGGTTGGATGAATATAATCTTCTTCAATTGATTTAACACATGTGATAAATTCAATCGCACCAGCTGCTCCAAGTCCATGACCGATCATAGATTTTGTAGAGCTGATCTTCACATCATATGCATGTTCTCCTAATGCTTTCTTGATTGCTTTTGTCTCAAATAAGTCATTTGCATGAGTACTTGTTCCATGTGCATTGATATAATCAACTTTATCTGGTGTGATTCCTGCTTCATCCATTGCAAATACCATAGCTCTTGCTGCACCTTCTCCATCTTCACATGGGGATGTGATATGGAATGCATCACTTGTTGCACCATATCCGACAACTTCTGCTAAAATATCTGCTCCTCTTGCCTGTGCATGTTCAAGGCTTTCTAAAACAACGATTCCTGATCCTTCTCCAATGACAAATCCATCTCTCTCTTTGTCAAATGGAATAGATGCTCTCTTCGGATCATCAGATCCACTTAAAGCTGTTAACGCTGCAAATCCACCAACTGCAACTTCTGATACTGCAGCTTCTGTTCCACCGGCTACCATTACATCAGCTTCTCCAACCTGAATGGATCTATATGCTTCACCAATAGACTGTGTTCCTGTCGCACATGCTGTAACAACGTTGATACTCTTTCCGCGAAGGCCAAATGCAATAGAAACATTTCCTGCAGCCATGTTAGAGATCATCATTGGAACTGCTAATGGTTTCACTCTGTTCGGACCCTTTTTATCTAATGTTCTTGTTGTTGTTTCGATCATCTGAAGGCTTCCAACTCCACATCCAACAGATACACCAATTCTTGTTGTATCTTCTTTCTCAAGATCAAGTCCCGCATCTTCGATTGCTTCTTTTGTTGCAGCTACAGCATACTGTGAAAATAATTCCATACGTCTTGCTGCTTTTGGTGACATATAATCTTTGGCGTTGAAACCTTTGACTTCTGCAGCCAGATGAGCTTTGTATTCTGTTGCATCAAAATATGTAATCGGTGCAAATCCAATCTTCTGCTCTTTGATTCCATTCCAAAATTCTTCCACGCTGTTTCCGATCGGTGTGATCGCACCCATACCAGTTACAACGACACGTTTCATGCTCTTCATATAAAATCTCCTTTACATTCCCATTCCACCGTCAACACTGATCGTCTGACCTGTAATATATGCTGCCTTGTCAGATGCTAAGAAAGCAACTGTCTCTGCAATATCTTTTGTCTGTCCCATTCTCTTTAATGGAATGCTTCCTAATAAATTCTCTTTCACATCTTCTGACAGTACATCCGTCATCTCTGTCTCAATAAATCCTGGAGCGATCGCATTGACCGTGATTCCTCTGGAACCTAATTCTCTTGCCAGAGATTTTGTCATACCAATGATTCCTGCTTTTGATGCACAGTAATTGACCTGTCCTGCATTACCCATAACTCCAGATACAGAAGACATATTAATGATATGTCCGGATCTCTGTTTTAACATGATTCTTGAAACATGTTTCATGCAGTTAAATGCACCTTTTAAGTTTACTTCAATGACTTTATCAAATTCTTCTTCACTCATCTTCATGATCAGGTTATCTTTTGTGATTCCGGCGTTATTCACCAGAATATCAATAGACCCAAATTCTTTCTTTACAGAAGTGATCATCTCTTTCGCCACATCAAAATCGGATACATCTCCCTGATATGCTTTTGCTGTTCCCCCAGCTGCTGTGATTTCTTCTACAACTGCCTCCGCTTTATCTTTGGAACCACAGTAATTTACGATCACAGTTGCTCCATATCCTGCAAGAGTCAGTGCCGTTTCTCTTCCGATCCCGCGGCTTGCACCTGTTACGATTGCAACTTTTCCACTTAACATGATTACATGATCTCCTTTAATTTCTCTAAATCTTCTACTTTCGCAATATTGATCGCTTTGACATTACGATCGATCTTGCGCATAAATCCACATAATGTTCTTCCTGGTCCGATCTCTACAAATGTATCTGCACCATCAGCGATCATCTTCTCAATAGATTGTTCCCAGCATACAGAAGAATAAACCTGTCTTCCAAGCAATTCCTTAACTTCATCTTTACTTGTGATAAATTCTGCTGTTGTATTGGATACGTATGGAACTGTTGGATCATCCACTTCAACATCTGCTAATACATCAAGCAATTTCTCTCCAGCTGGTTTTAACATTGGAGAATGAAATGGTCCACTGACCTTCAGTGGCAGAACTCTCTTAGCTCCTGCTTCTTTCAACGCTTCTCCAGCTTCTGCAACCGCTTTTGATTCTCCTGAAATAACGATCTGTCCAGGACAGTTATAGTTTGCGATCGTAACGATTCCTTCAACGTCTGGTAAAACTGCTTCGATCGCTTCTTTCTTCATTCCAAGAACCGCTGACATCGCACCCTCTCCTGCTGGAACAGTATCCTGCATAAGAATTCCTCTCTGCCTTACGACTTTCACTGCATCTTCAAAGCTCATCACATCAGATGCTACAAGTGCACAGTATTCTCCAAGACTTAATCCCGCTGTCAGATCAGGCTTTAATCCCATTTCTTCGATCTTCTTTAAGATTGCAACACTTGCAGTTACCATCGCTGCCTGTGTATACTCTGTAATATTGATATCTTCATTCTCTTCAAAACAAAGTTTCTTTACATCAATATCCAGAACTTCATTCGCCTTGTCGAAAATCTCCTTGCTGCATGCAAAAGAATCATAAAAATCCTTTCCCATTCCAACATATTGCGCTCCCTGTCCCGGAAACATAAATACGATCTTACCCATTATCTTTACCTCGTTGATCTATAAAATAATCTATAATTAGTTTGATGTTCAAAATATTTTCTTCAAAAAATTGACTTATAACAGGAATGTTATAAGCCAATCTTACAATTTCTTTAGTCTTCTACACCTTTGTCTTTTAAGTAGTTGATAACATCACCAACTGTGTTTAATTCTGCAAGATCATCAGATGGAATCTCAACATCATATTCTTCTTCTAATGCCATAACTAATTCAAATAAATCTAATGAATCAGCATCCAGATCTTCTTTAAAAGATGCTTCTAAAGTAACTTCATCTTCGCTTACACCTAACTGATCTGCAATGATCTCTTTCATCTTCTCTAACATAATGATTCTCCTTCACACTCTAATTAGTTTGATTCTCAAAGTATACATTCTTCAACTGTCTTCTGTCAAGTTTTCTTGTAAATTTACTTTTATATTATACGAAACTATACGTGATTATGCAAGCCTATCCTTGCCATTCTATGCATCTTTTATGAAACATTTTCATATTATTCTGTATACTATATACTCCATAAAACACTTCACAAAATTACCACATTTTTAACACAAACTGTTCAGACTTTTATCACAGTTTGATTTGTTTTTCTTCATATAATGATGAGAGTTATCGCAAAAAGGAGGACAATATTTTGATAGAAGTAAAACATCTTACCAAAAAATATGGCACACATCTCGCCGTAGATGATCTGTCATTTACCATTGAAAAAGGGCGAATCTATGGATTTTTGGGTCCAAATGGAGCCGGTAAATCTACAACTATGAATATTATGACTGGATATATCGGTGCGTCGAGTGGAGAGGTTATCATCAATGGTCACAATATTCTGGAAGAACCTGAGAAAGCAAAAAAATGTATCGGATATCTTCCAGAGATCCCACCTTTATATCTTGATATGACAGTATCTGAATATCTGTATTTTGCTGCTGAATTAAAAAAAATTCCGAAAGCTGACCGCAATGCACAGGTTATAAAAGTTATGGAACTGATCAAACTTGTTGATATGAAAGACCGATTGATCAAAAACCTTTCCAAAGGTTATCGCCAGAGAACAGGTCTTGCCGCTGCAATTCTTGATTTCCCGGATATTATCATCTTGGATGAACCGACCGTTGGTCTCGATCCAAAGCAGATTATCGAAATCCGTGAACTGATCCGTACACTTGCTAAGGACCATACGGTGATCTTAAGTTCTCATATTCTTGCTGAAGTCCAAGAAATCTGTGACGATATCCTGATCATTTCCAAAGGAAAATTGATCGCTGAGGGAAGCCCTGATGAATTAGAAGAATTAACACACGGAAAAGAAACCATTGAGCTTACGATCCTGGCGGATGAAACTTCCGTAAAACAGGTTCTTTCTGATTTTTCTGATATTGATGATGTCAACTGGCTTGATGTAAGTAAAGATAGCTGCCATATCCAGATCAATACAAACAAAGATTCACAGGAAATCTGTGCTGATCTTTCTCTTAAATTTGCACAGAAAAAAATGCCTGTGACACAGATGTTTGTAAACAAGGCTACTCTTGAAGATATTTTTCTGGAATTAACCGGAGATGTAATGGAGGTGACAAATAATGCTTGCTATCTATAAAAGGGAAGTCCGTTCCTATTTTAACTCTATGATCGGATGCGTATTTGCAGCATTCTTAACGATCATTGGAGGTGTATATTTTATGGTTTATAACCTTTATAGTGGTTATCCATTTTTTGCCTACTCTCTGGCGGGCGTTATTTTCATGTTATTGATTTCTGTGCCTGTTTTATCTATGAAATCTTTTGCAGAAGACCGAAAAAATAAAACTGACCAGTTATTATTAACTTCTCCTGTTTCACTTGTTGAGATCGTATTAGGAAAATATCTTGCAATGGTGACTGTATTTGCAATTCCATGTGTGATCTACTGTATTTTCCCACTGATCATCAAACTTCAAAGAACTGCCCATTTTCTTGTTGATTATTCATCCATTCTGGCCTTTTTCCTGCTTGGATGTGTATTTATTGCAATCGGAATGTTTTTATCATCTTTGACAGAAAGTCCTGTGATCGCAGCGATCACTACTTGTGCAGCATTGTTTTTCTTTTATCTGTTGGACAATCTGCTGCAGTATTTTCCTTCCAGTGCGATCAGTAATCTGGTCATCTGGATCATTATATTTGCTCTGATCGGTCTTCTGATCTACCATATCACAAAAAATCAGATGATCGCTGGCATTGTCACTGGCATTGGGTATATCGCTGGTATCGTTGTTTATTTTGTGAAGAAAACATTGCTTGAAAGTCTGTTTTCTACTTTATTAGGACACCTTGTATTAACTGATATTTTTTATAATTTTTCTCAGAATTACATTTTTGATCTCGGAGGACTTCTGACTTATCTGTCATTGATCATTCTTCTGGTGTTCTTAACAGTACAGACATTTGAAAAAAGACGTTGGAGTTAGGAGGAAGTTATCGTGGATAAAATCAAAAAATTATTTCAAAGCAATGATTCGAAACGTGGATCTTATACTCTTGCTATGACATCCATCGTGATCGCGATCGTTATCATTTTTAATATGATCGTCAATCTGATCCCTGAAAATAAGCGACAGTTTGATATCAGTAGTACCAATATTTATGAAATCTCATCAAAAAGTGAAAAGATCATCAAAAAAGTTGATGATGACGTCACTTTTTATGTTCTTGCAGAAAAGGACAGCACTGATAAAAGGATCAAAACTTTCATCAATAAATATGCTTCTTTATCAAGCAAGCTTCATGTCAAATGGATCGATCCTGTGCTTCATCCATCTGCATTGACAAAATACGGAACTGAAGAAAACAATATCGTCATCTCTTGTAAGAAAACCAACCGTACAACAACTGTTTCGTTTGATGATATATTAGTTTCCTCAGATTCTTACTACAGTACTTCCGCTTCATCATTTGATGGTGATGGACAGCTTACAAGTGCTTTAAATTATGTAACAAGTGACAAAGAATATAAAGCTTATTATACTTCTGGCCATGGAGAATCATCCTTATCTTCCGAGGTCACAAGTCTTCTTACAAAATCAAGAATTTCCACAAGTGATCTGCTTTTAATGACTGCAACATCCATTCCTGATGATTGTGATCTGCTGATCATCGATGGGGCTACAAGCGATTTTACAAAAGATGAAGTAAAACTATTATCTTCTTACCTGAAGAAAGGTGGAAAAGTTGTTACTTTACTTGCCCAGACAAATAAGAGTATGAAAAACTTATATGGTCTGTTAAAAGACTACGGTTTAACTGTTCAAAGCGGATATATTGCAGATACAGAACGTTCATATCAAGGAAATTATTATTACTTGATCCCAAATCTTTCTGTAAGCGGTGATATGGCTTCTGGAATTTCATCAAACTCTGTTATGATGATCAATTCGAAAGGTATGACACAGAGTACTCCAGTTAGAGATTCTATTTCTACCGATGCATTTATGACAACATCCAGCAACGGATATGCTGTCACTGAGAAGAAACAAACACAGGGAACTTATGTCCTTGGTGCAACTTCCACAGAATCTGTCAAAGTCAAAAACAGCAAAGGAAAGAAAGTTACAAAAGAAAGTCGCCTGACTGTTTACGGAAGTAATATGCTGATCGATGAGCAGATCACAAGTTCTTTCTCATCCTTAGAAAACCTGACATTATTTACAAACTCTGTTACCGCATGTTTAAATAATGCCGATAATGTTTCTATCTCTCCAAAGAGTCTGGAAGTCAGCTATAATACGATTGCTCATCCTGGACCATTCAGTATCCTTGTAGTCTTTGTAATTCCAGTTAGTCTGATCATTGGCGGATTCATTGTATGGTTTAGACGCAGACGCCGTTAGGAGGTTTTCATGAAACAGAAAAAAACATTACAGATTTTACTTCTCGTATTTACAGGACTAATTGTCCTGTATACGGGAGTGAATTTATACCAGAAACAGCAATCTTCCAAAGAAGATTCTGATCAGACAATGATCTCTGATTTAAAGAGTTTAACTTCCATCTCTTATAATAACAACGGAACGACTCTTTCTTTCATAAAACAGAGTGGCAAATGGTATTATACAAAAAATAAAAAATATCCAATCACTCAGTCCTCTCTCGAAAGTCTTGCTTCTACATTTCAAAAAGTTGAAGCTGTCAGAGAACTTAAAAATGCAGATGCTCTAAGCGACTATGGTCTTGACAAGCCAACTTATACAGTTAGTGCCAAAGACAAAACTGGAAAATCCATGACTTATTATATTGGAAATGCAACCGGTGAAAATTACTATGTAACTTATGGAGATAAATCAAAGATTTATACCGTATCTTCTGATATCACATCTAGTTTATCTTATTCTTTGGATGACCTGATCGAGACAGATACTTTCCCTACATTAAGCACTGGAAATCTGAAGAAAGTTTTGATCACTCAGACTAGTAAAACAAAGACTTATACAAGCAAGAAGAAAAATCTGGATGGAATCGCTGGCGGTTTGGGTGTATTTACTTTTGGAGATTGCCAGAATTATTATGCGAGCCAGAAAGATCTTGTAAAATATGGACTGGATAAGGATTCTCGAATCACAGTCGATATCACTTATAAGGATACGGATACGAAGAAAACAAAAAATGTTGTGCTTTATATCGGTAAAAAGGATTCTGATCAAAAGAATTATTATGTACAGCTAAAAGGATCACATATGGTTTACTTGAGCGATAAGGATGTTGTGAAGAATATTTTGAATCCTTAATTTCGATATAAGAAAGAATCCTGCCCGGAGGGCTTTTTATTTCATAGGGGATTTCATCGAAATTTCCTATGAAATAAAAATAAAATAGAGAGCAGAAAACGAAATGATCAAATTCATTTCCGTATCCTGCTCTCTATTTTTATTATTTCTGTTTATACAGTTCTTTTATTCCTGATGCAAGGATAACACGATTACTGCAAAATAAAAAGAACTTCAATCACTTGAAGTCCTTTTTCATGCCGCAGACCGGAATCGAACCGGTACTCGATTTAACTCGAACAGGATTTTAAGTCCTGCGCGTCTGCCAGTTCCGCCACTGCGGCTTAGTGGTGGGAGAAGGATTCGAACCTTCGAAGGCGGTGCCAACAGATTTACAGTCTGCCCCCTTTGGCCACTCGGGAATCCCACCAAGTGTTTACCTGACAATTAAAGATTATACGGCATTGTCAGGTAAATTGCAAGTGTTTTTTTAACTTTTTTTATATTTTTTTATGCCTGTGTTTCAACTTCTGTTTCAGGCTCAAATAATGCTTCGAATTCTGCACGGTTAATGCGTTCTTTCTCTAATAATAATGCGGCACATTTGTGAAGGACATCTATGTGTTCTTCAATCATTGCTTTCGCATCTTTGTAGCATTTATTTACAATCTTCTTCACTTCCTGATCGATCACAGTCTGTGTGTTTTCTCCGTATGGACGCTGCTGTCCAATTTCTTTTCCTAAGAAGACTTCGTCTCCTTCACCACTGTCATAATTGATCAGTCCGAGTTCATCTGACATACCAAACTTCGTTACCATAGCTCTTGCATACTGGGTTACCTGTTTGATATCCTGTGATGCACCGGTTGTGATATCATCTAAGATCAATTCTTCGGCAATTCGTCCTCCGAGACTTACCATGATATCCTGAATCATCTTTCCGCGTGTCATAAAGACATTATCGTTCTCAGGAAGCGGCATCGTATATCCAGCTGCTCCTGTTCCTGTTGGAATAATAGATACAGTGTAAACCGGACCTACATCTGGTAACAGATGGAATAAGATTGCATGTCCAGATTCATGATATGCAGTGATCCTTCTTTCACTTTCTGGTACCACACGACTCTTCTTCTCTGTTCCGATTCCTACTTTGATAAATGATTTATCAATATCTTCTTTCATGATATAGGCTCTGTCATCTCTTGCTGCCTGAATGGCTGCCTCATTCATCAGATTCTCAAGGTCTGCTCCCACAAAACCTGCTGTTGTTCTTGCGATCTCATGAAGATCAACATCATCTCCTAATGGTTTCTGACGACAGTGAATCTTTAAGATATCTTCTCGCCCTTTGACATCTGGTCTTCCAACGCCAACCTTGCGGTCAAATCGTCCTGGTCGTAAGATCGCTGGATCTAAGATATCCACACGGTTTGTAGCTGCGATCATGATGATTCCTTCATTCACTCCAAAACCGTCCATCTCAACTAACATCTGGTTTAATGTCTGTTCACGTTCATCATGTCCACCACCAAGTCCAGAGCCTCTTCGTCTTGCAACTGCATCGATCTCATCGATAAATACGATACAAGGAGAATGTTTCTTAGCTTCTGCAAATAAGTCACGTACACGAGCTGCACCAACACCGACGAACATTTCCACGAAATCAGATCCTGAAATGCTGAAAAATGGTACATTCGCTTCTCCTGCAACTGCCTTTGCAAGTAATGTCTTACCTGTTCCTGGAGGTCCTACAAGAAGGACGCCCTTTGGAATTCTGGCTCCGATCTTTATAAATCGTCCTGGATTCTTTAAGAATTCCACGACTTCTTCTAATTCTTCTTTCTCTTCTGTCAGTCCTGCAACATCGTTAAATGTTACTTTCTTACCATTTGGATTGGCAAGTTTAGCACGGCTTTTTCCAAAATCCATCATCTTGCCGCCACCGCCACCATTCTGGCGCATCATCATAACCATGAAAAATATGACAACTCCGATCGGTAGTACTACCCCGATCAGATTAGAGATCATATCCCCACTGTGATCGATTCCCTTAATACTGATCTTATTGGCAAGAGAGCTGTCAGCTTTCTTAATATCATTGATCGCCTGATTGACATCTGTAACTTCACAGCTCTTATAATCATCTTTTCCAAACTCTGCTGTGATCGTCCCAGTTGGTACTTCTTTATTCTGTTTAATAGTTACCGCAGTTACTTTGTCAGACTTTACATCCTTCATAAACTGCTGATAGGTGTAATCACCTGAACCTGGCTGGAACACGCTGATAAAATAATATGCTCCGATCACCAAGATCAGCAGGACTACTAAAAATCCACTGTTACTTTTCTTCGGGTTCAACGTTTAGTCTCCTCTCTACTCTTCCTCTGCTACTCCAATGTAAGGAAGGTTACGATATTTCTGTGCATAATCTAGTCCATATCCAACAACAAATTCATCTGGTACTTCAAAACCAATATATCTGACTGGTACTTCAACTTCACGACGATCTGGTTTGCTTAACAATGTACACAGATGAAGTGACGCAGGATTTCTGCTCTCAAGCATTGGTTTTAAATGATTTAAAGTCTTTCCTGAGTCAATGATATCTTCTACAACTAATACTTCTTTATCTAAGATTGGCTCATCTAAGTCTTTTGCGATCTTAACGATTCCTGAGGATTCTCTGGAATTTCCATAACTAGACACTGACATAAAATCAATTGTTACTGGAATCGTGATTCTCTTTGCAAGTTCACACGCAAAAAAAACACTTCCTTTTAATATGGCGATCAGATGGATTTCTTTTCCTGCATAATCTTCACTGATCTGCGCTCCCATCTCCGCGATTCGTTTGTTTACATCTTCCTCTGAAATCATTACTCTGATATTCTCCATTGGAATCATCTCCTTCTCTTTTGAACTCAAGCTTTAAATAACGCTTGGTTGATTCTTTGATCTTATAATATTCGCTGATTCTTCTGCCAACGATCCATACAATATGACTGCCATCTGCCACCAATGGTATCTCTTCCCGCAATTGTCTTGGAATCTTCTCATCAATAAAATACCTGCTTAATGATTTTCTCTTCTGATCTTTGCCAAATGTAAAAAAATCTCCTGGCTTCCGGCATCGTAATTGTACACCTGTTTCTATTCTATCATAATCAATGATTTTGATACAATCATTTTCCACGATATTTGTCAAATCTGTAACCTCTTCGCACAAAATTTTTCCTGTCATTTCTTGTTTATCTGATATATTTCCTTTTTGTACCTTAATATACTGATAATTTTTCTCGGCAACCATATTATACGGAAGGGAAATTCGTTTCCCTGTTCCATTTTCTACCAAAGTTAACAGATCTTCAATATGTCTTCTTTCTAAATCTTTCTTCTTACCAGCTGTTTCTTCCAAAACTTTTTTTAGAACCTGTTTCTGGATCCAATGGTTTTCCAATAACAATTGATCACAATTGATCTCAAATCCTTGTCCAATAGGCTTTGTACATCTTAAAAATGACTCTTCTATCTGATCTGTCAGATACGTCGTCACTTCTTTGATATCTTCGCACAACCATCCTATATGCTCCACCGCCTGCTCATTGATCATCTCAAGTCTTGGAATTACCTGATTTCGGATCTGATTTCTTGCAAATGCATCGTCCTGATTGCTTGCATCTTCTACCCAGGCCTGCCCAGCCTCTTTTAAATATTTTACGATTTCTTCTTTTTTTACACATAAAAGCGGACGGATCAGATTTCCATCTTTTTCTCTCATGGCACCCGCCCCATAAATTCCAGTTCCTCTCACCACTCGATATAAAAATGTTTCTGCCTGATCGTTTTGATGATGTGCGATCGCAATCTTATCAGCATTATATTTTTTCATTGTTTTTGCAAATGCATCATATCTCGCTTTTCTTCCTGCTTCTTCTAATGACATCTTTTCACGCTTGGCGATCTGTTTCACATCTATTTCAAATATTTTACACGGAATCAAAAGTTGTCCACAAAGATCCTGCACAAACTTCTGATCATCCACAGCTTCTCTTCGAATCATGTGATTGATGTGGACTGCTGTGATCGTGAGATTCATTGATTCTCTTAATTCATTTAAAATAAGTAACAGATATACAGAATCTGCACCGCCAGAAACACCGATAATGATATGATCTCCATTTTGTATTAAATTTTTTTCTTTGATAAATTCTTTTACTTTATTCATGTAATTTACTTTATCATTCTTTGCAGATTCCTTCAATACCTGTCCCAGATTCCCAATACCATGATCGTCATATCATCTCTTTTTTCAAATTCTTTGTTTGTTGTAATTTGCTCATATAATCCATCTGCGATTGCCTGTGGACGTACCACATCCATTTCTTTCAAATATCGTGCTGCCATCTCCAAACCATTTTGCGAAAATCCGTCGAAAGCTCCATCGCTTAACATGACTAAAATATCTTCACTTTCCATCTTTTTGCGGTAAATTGGAATTTTCTCGGTATGTAATAAGAGGTTCACTGGTATCGTATCTACTTGAATGATCTCCACGTCGTTTTTTCTCTTTAAAAGACATGGGCAGGCTCCAATTTTAAAGAATGTTCCGATTCCTGCAAATAAATCCAACTGAAAAAAATCTAATGTCGCATATTTTTCTTTTTCTGGTTGTAAGATCATCATGGACCTTAAAAGCTGAATACTTTGACTTTCGTTAATTCCTGCTCCTAGAAGTTCTTCCATCACTTCAATTATTTTCCTACTTTCTTTTTTCGCTTCCTGTCCTGTTCCCATTCCATCCGAGATCATAGACACAAAACTTCCTTCCCTTACTTTTCCCATGGAAAAACTGTCTCCATTCTCATCCCCTGCGATCATTGGCAAAGTGTGGATTCCTGCGATTACATGGAATTTTTCTTCTGGTGTAAATCCATAAATCTCATAATAATTTCCAATCATCTTTTTCTGATCTGGCAATGGCTTCATTTTCTCCATTGTCATGGAACTTAACAACACTGCTGCTTGTCTTGTGCTGATTTCCCTGCCTTTTTTCTTTTTCAGATATAGATAGATCTGTTTTCCTTTCTCTGGATTATCGTAGAAATAAATTTCTTTTAGTCTCAGTTGGCTTTTTGCAAAACCTTTTGTGATCTTCTCATATAATTTCTTATTATCTGCCGTTAATGATACTTTTCCCTGAAAGAAATCACCCAGTGTATTTCCGGCTCTGATATACTGCTCCCCGACAATTTTTCTCAGTTGTTTCATCTGATTTCTCATTGCACGCAGAAATAATTCCCGTTCATAAATCTTATTTGCTTCCTCGATAAAATCCTGTCCATTCTTGCATGGATGACATCTTTTTAAATCTGCATAGCTTAATCCACCTTGCTTTTCGATGATCTGCCCAAGCCTGTCCTTATCTGCTAATGTAAACTGACATTTTTGATTCTCACGGCATCCGACGCATTCTTTTAAGATCACACTTTCAACTACATCTCTTCCCCGTTTTTCACACGTTTCTTCCTCATCGTTATGATCACAGAACATCTTTCCCGCTGTCGTGAGACATTGCTGCATCTGGCGCATATGATAAAGGATCATTTCATGAAAATTTTGAAATAACCGATCTTCTTCGAATTCTTTTTTTCTTAAGATTTCCATAGTTTTCCCTCCTACGAGATTATTATAGAGGATTTTGTATGCAATTTCTGTCGAAATAAAAAATGTTATTTTTTGGAAATTATTATTGTAAATTAATTCTATTTATTCTATAACAATACATATAAAGATGTATTGTTTGATAAGATTTTTTCAGATAAGAAAGCGATTCTTGAATTATATAATGCAATCGCACAAACTGATTATACAGATGAATCTGCTATCGCAGCAAAAAGAGCTGTGGAAGAATGTATTGAACATGGAATCTTGAAAGATATTCTTCTGAAGGAGAAAGGAGTGATTGAGGATATGATTACTGTATGTTATGACGAAGAAATTCATAAGATGAGAGAGGCGGAGTATAATCAGGAATTAGGAGAAGCGAGGGGAAAAGAAATAGGAAAACAACTTGGTGTTCAACAGAGCAAACAACAAATAGCCAAACGAATGCACCTTGCAGGTATGTATTTAGAACAGATTATGGATATTACCGAATTAAGTAGAAAAGATTTAGAGAAATTATTTAATGTACAATAGTACAAATAGATGCCCCGTCCTATATAAGACAGGGCATCTATTTGCGTTACCAGATCTTACTATACAAAGATAATGCCGTAATACGGTCTTTAATTTCACTATTATATGGTAGAACTGTTTTTATCTCGAAAAATCCTTCTATTTTTCGTATCACAATTACCAGTTCTGGTTCTTCTGTGAATTTTCTTTTAATGTGAAATGGCATATACCATGAGATCGTCCCTGTTTCTCCTGAGTAGGTTGGTTTTATGTAGGAAGGATCTCTTTGCAGAATTTTGATTCCTCGTTCTACTGCGCCAAAAAGATATCTTGCGATTACTTCTGGATTTTCTTTTTGAATTTCTTCTGGGAATCTGTCGTGTCGTTCGTTTATAATGTGCAATAATGATTGTTGTGAAATGTCGAAATCATCTAGTGTTGTGTTTATGATCGCTTCAGTTTCATCTGTCCAAAAATGTATTGGTTTTAGCTTTTTTATAGCTTGTTCTTTTGTGTATCCATTTTCTATGTAAGCTCTTTTGCTTTCAATCACGTTATAAGCAAGGTATATATCTTTTGTTGCATGATAGCGATATTGAATCATATAATCAAGCCCCATAGTATTAATCAGTCCTGTATTTACGATTACTGATTTTTTATCGTTCATTACGTAATATTCCGTTTCTTTTATCTCCCATGTGTTGTCTATAATCTGTGTAATTCTTCTGCCTAGGATTTTTAAATAACGTTCTAGCCCTTTCTTTGAATTCCACATTGGGAATAAGAGTTTATCATAAATTTCTTCTACAATAAATTGAGTTTGATCTGTTGCTATGATTTCTTCTATTTTTTTGTTTGTTGTTTCTTTATTGGGGTTTTCTTGAATTGTTACTGCTGTTTGTTGTTCTTCTTCTGGATTTGTAATTGATGTTTGATCTTTATTTGCATTGATATTTAAATGTTTTCTTTCTCTTTTTTGTATTTTATTTTCATATTTTGACTTAAATCGTGTAAAATTGGTTCTGATTTCTCCCCTTTTTGATTTATTACTTTTGCACATACCTCTCACTAAATATTCTGCTGTTCCTACATAGAAACCGTTGAAAATATATCTTGGTTCACTATCTTTTTGCTCGAATTTCATTAATGAAATAAAAATGGCTTCTCCTTTTGGAGTTGTATAACCTGTATCCAGCCAGACTCGATTGACATTTTTAATTTCTGATTCTGATTTTAATGTATCAGAAAAATAGAATTCCGTTCTTGCTTCTGCTTCTATAAAATTTGCCATTTCTTCCACATTTATTTCATGTTCTGCATCTTTTTCTATATCTGCTTTTACGCTTTCTATGTTACTGATAATGTAAATATCTTTTATAATCTTTTCTTCCATTTTTATTTCCCTTTCTTATTTTATTATATTAGTAAGTATAATAAAATTCTATTCAAATGAGAGGGTGCTTTCACACCCTCTGCTACCATGTATCTTGTAAAACAAGGATTTTATTCCCTATCTTACGCTTTTTTCATAAATGCGGAGCAAATATTCATTCATCCGCGTAATCAGTTGTTGATTATTTTTTCTTCTTTTTATGTAGTACTCTAAATACTCCCTTTGGTACATTGTTAAGATATCTGCTATTGTTTCATATAAAACTATCGGATTATGGATTGTATCGTAAGATGGCTGCATCAATGATCTTTTTGTTAGGATATGCTCGAAGAATTGTCGTTTTTCTTTGTCTTTTGGATCAAAGATTTTATCGTAAATCTGAAGCATTGTTTCATTGAATGAATCCATGTTTTGTAGTTGTGTTGTTAGGTATGGCAGAGCTAGTTTTAGTTTCTTTTGATCAATCAGATCCAGCTGCTTTACCGCTGGATCTGACTTGATTACTGCTTGTTGATGTGATAGAATTTTTGTTGTGTAACGATAGCTTAGCCTCCGTTTGAACGGAGCAGCGATCCCTTTCCCAATTCGATCGCTTAGCCATGATTTAATATTCATCATCATCTGGCGTCTCCGTTCTGGAGTCTAGGTTGTTGTGTTCGTCGTACCAATCTGTGTGACCTTCTTCGTCATCATAGCCATAGAACTTCTGTCCGTCTGAGTTGTAATCGATGCGGTCATAGTCTTTTGGTGGATTGGTTGTGTCGAATAGATCTTTTAAAAAACCCATAATACTTGCTCCTTTCTATAAATTAATTATTTGTAAAATAATCTTCCATTTTTGAAATGTAACGACTGGTTATTATAATTTTGTAAACTATCATTCTCAACTTCATCTAAGATTTCTTGAAATTCTGGTACAATATAACCATACTTCTCTCGAATAAATTTGGTATATGATTTTAATTCTGAAAGTTCTTTTTCGTTCATAATTCATCTCCTTTATCCTGCCAAACAAATTGTCAATAACAAATAGTATCCCATTGATTTAATCCATAGCTTCAATCTTCGAATTTGCTCCATTTCTCTCTCTGATTCCGTTTCTAACAACATCTGACATATCTCATAAAGATTTAGAATGCTTATTTTTCCTCCCGCTAAGATAAATAGCCAAAATTTATTCATGTGGAAAACAAAAAGAAAAATACTACTACAAATAACAAATAATACATATGTTATAATATTTTTCACGTTATATTTTTTTGATCTACTTGGCCGAAACAGGATTTCCCACACCAAGCAAATCAAAAAAATTTTTAAAATCACGACTTCTCCTTATTCTCTCCCTTCTTCAAAGTTGGATCAAATATAATTGCTGGAGTGACCCCTTGAATCTCAGGAGTGTGCACCTCCAAATAATCTATAAACGATTCAAAATCCTCTTCTCCGTTTGGGAACCAATCATAGTCCATGCTTCTTCTCCTTTCTTTTTTGTAGTTTCATTTTACCCCCCGTCCCCAAAAAAATCCATAAACCTGCACTTTAATTTTTCATATTATAATCAAGGGTCTTTCATTAATTTTTATTATTTTTTTCCTTATATCCCGCTTATTTCAACTGTTTTTAATATTTAACCGCAACTTTAATCTTTTTCTGAACAAATTGGTTCTAGGCCAAATTTTGTAAGATACTTATTCCATTCCGATATTGATCCTTTCTCCATATGATATTTCATTAATTTACGATAAATAAAACCCGCTTTCGTATCATTTGATAGAAAAATACCTGCTTGCTCTAACATATATTCACAATAAATTTCTGGCAATTTTAGCACTAGACATATAGCTAGAACATTTTCTAATTTGGGTATACTTTTATTAGTCACCCAACTGCTTACTGTCACTTCAGAAACATGTATTTTGTTTGCTAATCTTGCACCATTCATATCATCTTTTTGATTTAACAATGCCTTCAAAAATCCTCCAAATGTACTCGTATCCTCCTTTTCACTTACCATCAATCGATAAAATTCTTTTTTATTTTTCGATTGTTCCTCATATTCTTCTTTATATTTGATTACATTTCTTTCTATATTTTCTTCTTCTTTTCTTGCTGTTATATTTCTATAATTTTCGGATTCTTGAGTTCGAAAACATATTTCATACTTATCTCCATCAGTCTTATTTCTACTTAAATAACATTGTTCATAAAAATCGCTATTAACATGAATATAATTTTCACTTATTTGTTCATAATTAAAAATCAAACAACATTCATCTACATGTTCACGTGCATAATCTGTAAGATCATATTTGTTTTCATTCGTATATTGGATATATTTGCTATCATTTATACAAACAACATATCCCACATACACAAATTTTTCTGTTTGTATTAACTGATTAAAATAATTATTTTCAGTACACAATTTATTGAAACTCTTTTTATCAATTATAAATGTTTGATTTTTCTCTAAAATTCCTTTTTTAAACGCAAGTGGAAAATAGTATTGACCATCAACAAAAATGCATGTTCCCAAAGCTTCCTCATATCCTATTTGTATCGCTCGCTGCTTAGCAGAAAATACAGAAACTTTAAAAACTTTTGCTATTTTTTCAATAATCGACTCATAAACTTCTCCTTTAAGCACTCCCCATTTAGGAATATCTTTCTCTATTTTATTAAAAACTTCTATGTATTTATTCCGTGGCATAGCCATTCGAAATCCTATATTATTTGCTTGCTCTTCAACAATCCATAATGCTCTTTCTACATCTGTCATCGTATCATTACATTTTTGCGGCTCCACATTACAATTTAGCATTTTCTCATCTGTTCCAAGTAATGATAATATTGCAAAAAACATTCTATGAAAACACCAATGAGCTATCTCATGTGTAAAAGTCAATTGCCTTGTTCCGCCGTTATCATGCATAAAAAAACTATTCTTATTAATTAATATTGAGCATTCCTCTATACCTGTCCTTTTTATTTCTATATTTCCTATATTTTCTATATTTTGTATCCTTATTTTGTCATAATAACTTTGCAACTCATCTTTTCGAAAATATATACGACCTAAAATATTCTCAGGGAGATCTGCTTCAAATGCATTTATTTGCAATTTATTTAATACCGCTCCAATTGGTACCTCATATATACTGTTACCATAATAAGAATTTATATTTTGATCAAACTTCTTCCAAAAGTCATCCACTTTGTTTTCGAACATCTCATCACTTTCAATAATCGGAATTAAAAATTCCTCATATATAGTTGATGCTTTAAACATATTTGGATTACATTCCTCTATTACTGTAACATCGTCTATAAATTCTATCTGATTTTTAATTTTGACTCTAGTATATATCACAAATCCTCTTACTTTATGAAAACATTTATCTTCCAATTTAATCATTTTAGCTTCAATGTTTATATTCATTTGTATTATAGGTTCTTCTTCCCATTTATTTTCATTTTCTATTTTACATTTAACAGCTTGTACAATTATTTCATGTAAAATTTCTCCTTTTTCTATATTCGAACTACTATTTATAAAATCCAAAATTTCTTTTCTTAGCATATCTTTATATTTTTCTTGCATATAAGTTTTTAAATTTTGATAAGCCATTCTATTTCTCCTTCTAAATCATAAATCTTTAACTTATTTTATATTTTTAATTACTGCCATTAACATATTCTCTTTTATAAAACATGTCAATATTCTCTTTAAACAAACATTAATACTTTGTATTTTTATATGTATATGTTAAAATATTAATGAAAGCTCATCCACCTTAAATGATTTTGACTTTCTCGATTTTAAAACTGTTATGTTGAATATTAATTACGGCTATAACAAAGACTTAATGGAACGGTGTAAACCATTGATGGAATATGCGATCTTTGTAGATACGATTCGCAAGTATTTAAAAACTGAGAATGAACCAGCTATCGCAGTTAAAAAAGCTGTGGAAGAATGCATTGAACATGGAATTTTGAAAGATATTCTTCTGAAAGAGAAAGGAGTGATTGAGGATATGATTACTGTATGTTATGACGAAGAAATTCATAAGATGAGAGAAGCAGAGTATAATCAAGAATTAGGGGAAGAGAGGGGAAAAGAAATAGGAAAACAACTTGGTAAGCAGCAAATAGTTAAGAAAATGTATAGCGCTGGCATGTCTATCGAACAAATTATAGCTATTACTGAATTGACTAAAGAAGAACTAGAAAAACTACTACAGCCAGAAACCATTTAATCTAATGCAAAAAATAAAACGTACCATAGCAGTGATTTCATCTTACTCTATGATACGTTTTATTTATTTTCTATTTTTTCTTTACCAGACATCTTTTCTTAAAAAAAGAAATACCATAACATAAAATTTCATCATATGCGTCTTCAAATTCATTTGCATACATTTTCTCATTAATCTGTTTGATCGCTTTCTCGCAATCTAATATCATATCTTCTGGATTTCGAGATTTTTTTGCTTCAAATATTGCAACCTTTCCTTCATAATCATCGTAGATCACAATATCACTGCGTCCTTCACCATGTTCTTTATTCGACTCCACAACATAACCTGCTCCTGCAAAAATTCCTGCAAGGAATGCATGATAGAAATCTTCTTTGTAATCATGATAGCTGATCGTCATACGCAATAATGTACCTATCTCTTTTGTCAAGATATCTGCATTTCCAGTCCATACTGCATCAAATAATTCTTTGCGATCTATGGTTTTTGCGTTATCTTCAAACCATTTCTTCACTGTTGTTTCAAAAATCTCTTTAATCTCTTTATTCGGAATCTTTAATTCTATCGTTCCATCTGTATCCTGTTCACTGGCATTGGTCAAATATCCTGTCAAATAAAGAATGCTCCAAAGATTTTCCTCTGATGAATGTAGATAATCATAAGTAAGATTTTCTTCTATCTGCTGCCTGATGCTTCCACCTGAGATCAATATCTCAAGTTTTTTCTTGATCGCCGCACCTGAATAGTCAATAAATGATCGAATGATCGCATTATCACTTGTATTCTTCCAGTAACTAACTGGTTTTGCATTTTGGTTATTCGTAAGATCCCACAAATAATTCATAACATCCCATGGACAGTAAACATCAAATTCTCCAAACCTATATCCATCATACCATTCTTTGATATCTGAAGCCTTCTCTTCTATCTGTGCATCTTGTAAAATCTGATCTACATCTTTCTGTGTGAATCCATAATATTCATTATATCGCTCGGAAGATATCGTATCCGAAACAAAGTTATTTGTTCCTGTAAATACACTCTCTTTCGCAATCTTTAAGCAACCTGTCACTACTGCAAATTTCAATGCTTCATTATCTTTCAGTGCTGTACTGAGCATAGCTTTCATAACTTCCAGCATTTCCTTATAATATCCATTGCTGCTTGCTTTTGCAATCGGTACATCATATTCATCAATCAAAAGAATAACCGGTTTATTATAATATGCCTTCATCATATTCATGAGCATTATGATAGATCCTTGAAGTTCTGGTAAATTTGATCCCATACTTTTCAATTTTCGAAATGTTTCTTTGTCATCTTGATCTACAACATCACTTTCTATCAGATATGTATGCTTTTTGCACAGTTCTGCAATCGTAAACTGAAGAAGCCCAAGTGCATTCTCAAATATCGTTCCATCCACATCCTTAAAGGATAAAAATAATGTTGGATATTGATTCATCCAATCGTTACAAAGTTGTTGTTCCTTAGAAATATTCAATCCTTGAAATAATTTTTTACTATCTCTTCGTATATCAAAAAAGCTTGCCAACATACTCATTGCCAGAGTTTTTCCAAATCTTCGTGGTCGGGTAATTAATGTTACTTCTGGTATTTTGTTTTTTAACATATCTTTGATCAGACCTGTCTTATCAACATAATAGTATCCATCCTGCCGAATTTTCTCAAAATTTGAGATTCCAACTGGAACATTGATATTCTTCATTGTATTACCCCTTTCTTTTTACACTTCATTTAGAATAAGTATACCACGGATTCTTTCTTATATAAATCAAAAAAATCCGATGTTTTTATAAGAACAATCCTATGACTATTCTTATAAAAACATCGGATTTTATATCTTTATTCTTTACTCTACCGGATGTAAATTCTTCAAAGAAATGTCCATAATAGGAGCTGAATGTGTTAAAGCTCCACAGGATACATAATCCACTCCGATCTCACGGATCGTCTTTAGGCGTTCTTTTGTAACATTTCCTGAGCACTCTGTTTCAGCTCTTCCGTCGATCAGTTTGACAGCTTCTTTCATTGTCTCATCATCCATGTTGTCTAACATGATGATGTCTGCTCCTGCTTCTACGGCTTCTTTTACCATGTCAAGACTCTCTGTCTCTACTTCAATCTTTCTGACAAATGGTGCATAGTCTTTTGCCATAGCTACCGCTTCTTTGATTCCACCTGCAGCACCGATATGGTTATCTTTTAACATGACTCCATCGGATAAGTTGTAGCGGTGATTATGTCCACCACCAACCGTCACTGCGTATTTTTCAAATGGACGCATGTTTGGTGTTGTTTTTCTCGTATCTAATAACTTTGTTTTATATCCTTCAAGCTCTTTGGATAACTCGCTTGTCATTGTTGCGATTCCACTCATTCTCTGCAAGTAATTTAATGCAACTCTCTCTCCAGATAAAAGGGCACGGATATCTCCTTTGACAACTCCCATTAGCTGTCCTTTGGTTACTTTATCTCCGTCTTTTAATTCTGTCTCAAAAACAACAGTTTCATCTAAAAGTTTGAAGACTCTTTCAAATATTTCTAATCCACAGATGACCCCATCCTGTTTACAGATTAAATTTACTTCTCCCTGTTTTGGTTCTGGCATCACTGCGTTTGTACTAACATCTTCCTGAGTGATATCTTCTTTTAATGCATTCATCAAATATTCATCGATGTTAATTCTCATCGTTACACCACTGATCATAAAAACTTCTGTCCTTTCGTTTAATTTCGTCAAGAACAAGCTGTTCATTCTCTTTCTCACGCTGTTCTTCGTTCTGATACTTACTTAAATCTACTTCGACTGTCTCGGCTTTTGATGGATGTTCTGTGATGTCTTTCGCTGCTGCCTTGGCAAATACAAGTGCTTCCAATAATGAATTACTTGCCAGACGGTTCTTTCCATGAACCCCATTACAGCTTGTCTCACCGACTGCATATAAATGTTCCATAGATGTCTTGCTGTCTAAGTTTACTTTAATTCCACCCATGAAATAGTGCTGTGCCGGTGTTACTGGAATCGGTTCTTTTGTCATGTCATATCCTTCATCCAAGCACTGTTTGTAGATGTTTGGGAATCTATGTTTGATTCTTTCTCCATCTAAATGTGTAACAGATAAATAAACATGATCACTTCCGTCTTTCTTCATCTGTTTGCAGATTTCTCCAGTTACAACGTCTCTTGGTTTTAACTCATCTGTAAAACGTTCTCCATCTTTATTCAGCAGGTAAGCTCCCTCTCCTCTGACTGATTCAGAGATTAAGAATCTTCTTCCTGGTTTCTTTGAATAAAATGTTGTTGGATGGATCTGGATATAGTTAATATTCTCTAATTCAACATTATGGCGCAAGCAGATAGCCAGACTGTCTGCTGTCAGATGTCTGAAGTTTGTAGAATGTTTAAATAACCCTCCAAGTCCTCCTGTTGCAAGAACAGTATCCGGAGCTTCGATCGTATCTAAATTACCATCTGCATCTTTATATACAATTCCTTTACATTCTCCGTCTTTCTCAATAATATCGATCATCGTACAATTTTCCATGATCGTAATATTATCACGTTTCTTCGCCTCTTCGTATAAATGGCTTGTGATCTCTTTTCCTGTCAGATCTTCATGATGAAGAATACGGAATGTGGAATGTCCACCTTCTCTTGTAAACTCAATCTCTCCATCCTTCAAGTCAAATCTTACACCAAAATCTTTCAGATCCTGAATAATCTGTGGTGATTCTTTGATCATCTTCTCGACGGCACCTTTATCATTCTCGTAATGTCCGGCTTTCATAGTGTCCTCGAAATATGAATCATAATCTTCCGGATTCTTCAGCGCTGAGATTCCTCCCTGCGCCAAAAATGAATCACTTTCTTCAACTTCCTTCTTTGTAATAACGATTACTTTGTAATCCTGCGGAATAAATAATGCATTAAATAACCCTGAAGCACCACTTCCTACAATGATCACATCTGCTGTTTTCATAATTCTCTTTGCCTTTCCTTGGAACTTTCCTGTCTTACTGCGCGATTCTTAACATCTCATCTAATGCTTTCTTAGCATTTAATCGCAGTTCTTCTGGTAATTCTACCTGATTCTTCATGTCTCTTAATGTGTCTCTTACATTCTCTAAACTGATACGCTTCATATTTGGACAGAACTGACGATGTCCTACAGAGTAGAATGTCTTTCCTGGGTTCTTCTGTTTTAATTCATATAAAACACCCATCTCTGTACAAATGATAAATACGTCCTTGTCAGATGCTGTCGCATAGTCAATGATTCCTGATGTACTTCCTACATAATCACCTAAAGCTACAACGTCTGGTGTACATTCTGGATGCACTAAAACTTCTGCTTCTGGATGTACTTCTTTGGCTTTCTTTACGTTCTCGGCTGTGATACTTCTATGTACATGACAGAATCCGTCATTGTAAATAAAGTTCTTCTCTGGAAGTTTGCTTCCGATATAACGTCCGAGGTTCTCATCTGGTACGAAGAAAATATTCTTCTGTGGAAGTGCTGTTACAACTTTCAGAGCATTGGATGAAGTTACACAGACATCAGAATGTGCTTTGATCTCTGCTGTAGAATTAATGTAACAGACAACAGCAAGATCATCATATTTCTTACGCATCTCTTCAATCTTCTCTACATCGACCATATGAGCCATTGGGCAGTCTGCCTTCTGATCTGGCATGATCACTGTACGGTCTGGGTTTAAGATCTTGGCACTCTCACCCATAAAGTTTACGCCTGCAAAACAGATCACATCTTTGGATTCTTTTAATGCAACTTTGGCAAGATAATAAGAATCCCCAACATAATCAGCAATTTCCTGAACGGCATCGTCTACATAATAATGTGCTAGTAAAACAGCATTTTTTTCTTGTTTTAATTGTTCGATCTCTTTTTTTAAATTTTCCATCTTTCTCTCCTTGTTATTAAATTTTAATATACCACGACCACCCCTTCTGTTCAAGTATTTGTGATGTTTTTATATGATAAATACCAGTGATTTTACCTCTTTTTCAGATGCTTCAATCACTGGTATTATTATAAATTCTATTTATTTTATATGGTCACTATATATTTTCATATGCATTTGCTGTTTTCGTCCGATCATATCTTGTACATTGTCTCGTAATTATTTTTTCACATAGCATGTGTTCTTTCCTCTGCCTCTCTGCATGATCAATCCTTTTTTAACCATCTGCTTCAAAATCCTTCCACTCGTTGTCTGACTGATTCCTAATCTTTCCTGAACTTGTTTTCTTTGAATTCTTTTTTCTTGATCGATCATTTGCATGATCTGTGTTTCTTCGTCTTCTGGTTGTATATGTGTATGGTATTGCAGTTCTTCTCTTAATTCTGCCTGTGCATTTGTGTTTGGTAATATGATCTTAAATACATTATTACTGACTTTGATCTCTGGTTTTATAAACTGATCTTGATAAGCATTCATGATCTTTTGTATTCCTGTTCCATAAGCTTCGATCAATTCTAAACGGTAAAAAACATTCGCTAATTTTTTATTCCTGCATACAGAAATCCCCATCATCACATCTTCTAATGTAACTCCTGTTACCAATCCCCCAATGGATGTGAATTCTAACCGATCTTCGTACATACTGATCAGAATACTAGAACTATATCCGTAATCTCTGTGTACAAGACAGTTTAGCAATGCTTCTCTTACTGCTACTTCTGGATAATCTCTATTATCAATTCGATAAAGTTTTTCAAAAGTTGAATGTGTTTGATTTCTGAAGTCAATGTAATCATATACTGCTTCCATTTGTGCAAATAGTGATCCTGTAAATTCTTTTCTATCTTTAAATATATTTTGATTCTTTCCTTCAAAAACTGCTGTTTTAATCGTATGCACGCATTGGTCTGAAAGTAATAAAGCAAGATTCGTATAAATTCCATCTTGGTTTATAATTCCTAAAGTTTTCATCTGTGGCTGTTCTAATGTGATGTTTCTCTTTTGGAATTCTTTTTTTGTTTCGCAAAAAGTCAATTCTTGATCTAATGATCTCATATCTTCAAAATGATCACCATCTGTTTCTTTAATCATCTTTCTAATAGCTGTATCCGTTGCTGGGACAGAAGAATATCCTTGTCTTACATATACGCCTTCTGGTCTTAACCCTTTCTTCGCTATATAGTATGGGCGTTCTGTTCCTCTTTGAATATCTATGATCACAACTTGTTTTTGTTCTATCTCTTTTGTCTCATAATGCAAGAACATGGTTAAATCTGGTTTAATCGCATCTCTAACCATATTGCTTACTTGCAATGCTACACTGTCTGAATCTTCTACCCCGATAACTGTCCCATCATCTTCAATTCCAATATAGATTTTTCCTCCATCACAATTGGCAAATGCTATGATTTCTTTCTTGATGTCTGTGACTACAATGGATTTGAATTCCGTTCTCTCAGATTCTTGTAACTTCATGAAAAACCCTCCTTGAAATTATTCTGTCTGTTCTTTCTAACTTTATTCTAACCATTCTAACCATTCTTGTCAATTATAAATCACAGTGTTTGTATGCTGTACTGTATTGATTTTTTTACTTTCATCCTATGTTAATAAATACAAAATCATCAACCAATACCACACAACATACATACTGTATAGTGGTTTGAATCACGTAAATTATTTGAATATTATAAAAAGCGATCATGTGTCGGCAACCGTACGGACACGTCTGCACTAAGCTCCTGGATGGTCATTAGACCATTCAGGAGCTTAGTACAGCTACGTGGGAGTCCGAATGCGAGTGGGTTGCAGGCACATAATCGCTTTTTATAATATTCCACCAATACTTTCCGTTATTCAAATCAGAATTTAATAGTTTTCTTCATGCACTTCAAAATAGCTCTGTGGATGTGCACAAACAGGACATACTTCCGGTGCTTTTGTTCCAACTACGATATGTCCACAATTACGACATTCCCATACTTTCACTTCACTTTTTTCAAATACTTGTGAAGTCTCGATATTCTTAAGAAGTGCACGATATCTTTCTTCATGATGCTTCTCAATCTCTCCGACTGCTCTGAATTTGGCAGCAAGTTCTGGAAAACCTTCTTCTTCTGCAGTCTTTGCAAATCCTTCATACATATCTGTCCATTCGTAATTTTCACCTTCAGCTGCTGCAGCAAGATTTTCCTTTGTATCTCCAATTCCTGCTAATTCTTTAAACCACATTTTGGCATGTTCTTTCTCATTATTTGCCGTCTTAAGGAACAATGCAGACATCTGCTCATATCCTTCTTTCTTTGCAACGGATGCGAAATAAGTGTACTTATTTCTTGCCTGTGATTCTCCTGAAAATGCTTCTAATAAATTCTTCTCTGTCTGTGTTCCTACATATCTATTACTTCCCATGATTCTTCTCCTTACTGATTCCTTTACAATCACTTTATATATTTCCCTAGAAATTGATAATTTCTATACTTCAGATTTCCATAATCCATGCAGATTACAATACTCATATGCTGCTATGAATTCATCTCCATCGGCTAACATAAATACCGCCTCTGGTTTATCCCCTGGTGCAAATTTATGCAGCTGCCCACCATTCTTTGTTTCAATATATACTCCCATAATATAATGTTCTGGAAGCATTGGATGCTCTACGGAAGATACAGCTACTGTGATCTTATTTCCTTCCTGTGTCACAACTGGTAAATGTTTTTCTACTGCAGCATCTGTTGTGTTTGCTTTTAAACTTTTCAAATTCTCTTTGGAACTTCCTGCTCCAAATACTTCTAATAATACTGTTTTGTCTTCTGAACGATAAAATTTAGCCATAACTTCTTCTCCCTTCTACTACAATATATCTATAAAAATTATTCTTTTGAAAATTGATCTTTCCCTACAAAACATAATGGACATTCAAAATCTTCTGGAACATCTTCCCATTTTGTTCCTGGAGCGATTCCTCCTTCTGGATATCCTTTTTCTTCATCATATTCCCATCCACATACATCACATACGTATTTCATTATTTCATCCTCCTTATGTCTAAATCAATAATAATTACTGTTATTATGTTTATATAATAATACATGTGAGAAAAAATGTCAATAATATTTTTTAGAATTTGAATAGTGATGTTTCTTTCTATGAATTATGTCCAATTTTTGTTATAATTAATTCATACTTATTGACACGCCGGGTACATCAGAGCGTGACAAAATTTACTTTTGATACTCTCATCATTAATATACAAAGTTACTGAACATTCACTCAATAAGGGAGGTAGTAATTATGGAAGGTAAGATTACAAAAATATTCAACGCAGCTGACCAGATTCAGGCTGAGATGATTCATGATCATTTAAAACAAAACGGAATTGAAACCATGTCCAAACAACCTGGAACAGGAGAATATATGAGTATTGCAATGGGGTATTCTGTTTATGGAACGGATATTTATGTTAGAGAAGATCAGAAAGCTAAGGCAGAAGCTTTGATCAATGAACTGTTATACGATAATGACTACGATACATCCGAAGATGAAGAGATCAAATTGCCTTGGTGGCAAAATAAGGTGATTGTTGCAAAATGCATTTTAGGATTTTTTATTCTTGTGATCATTATCATGATCGCAAGTCAAATCTTCCAATAAAACAATAAATTTAAAAAAGAACAGGTATGCATAAGGAATTCATTAAATTCCTTATGCATACCTGTTCTTTGTTGTTGTTCATTATTTATATTTAGTTTATAGTTACCTTATAGTTAATCAAATTTCTGAAATACACCCTTAAGTGCTGGATAAATTTCTCTAAACTGCTGATACTTCGCCTCATACTTCGCAACAAGCTTGGCATCAGGTTCCACTGTATCAACCACTTTCACAAGCTGATCTGCTGCTTCCTGTACGCTGTCGTATTCTCCACATCCAACGGCTGCAAGCATCGCTCCTCCATATCCTGGACCTTCTTCGCTTTCGATCACGTCGACTTTCAGATTCATCACATTTGCAATGATCTTCTTCCATAATGGGCTCTTAGCTCCACCGCCGCAAATCTTTGTACGTTCAATCTTGATTCCAAGACTTCTTGCGACTTCCAGAGAATCACGAAGTCCAAATGCAACTCCTTCTAACACGGCCTGTGTCATTTCTTCTCTCGTTGTATCCATGGACATTCCGATAAATGTTGCTCTGGCTTTTGGATCATTGTGTGGAGATCTCTCTCCCATTAGGTATGGAAGATAGAATACATGGTTTTCTCCAAGTTTGGTGATTCCTTCTTGTTCTTTGCTGTATTCTTTTGTTTTTAAGATCTCGTCCATCCACCATTTATTGCAGGATGCTGCACTTAACATGCATCCCATGAGGTGATAGTATCCATCTGCGTGGTCAAAAGAATGTAAGGCATTGTTGGAATCTACACCAAATGCCTTACTGGAAATGAAGATCGTTCCAGATGTTCCAAGGGAAATGTTACACATTCCATCTCCAACAGTTCCAGTTCCTACCGCTGCTGCCGCATTGTCTCCAGCTCCCGCGATGATCTTGACTTCTTTGGATAAACCAAGTTCTTCTGCAATATCTTCTTTTAATGTTCCGACAACTTCATAACTTTCAAACAGTTTCGGAAGCTGTTCTTCACTCACTCCGCAGATTTCCATCATCTGTTTTGACCAGCATTTATTCTTTACATCTAATAATAACATTCCGGATGCATCGGAATAGTCCGTGCAAAATGTTCCAGATAGTTTATATGCCAGATAATCTTTTGGCAGCATGATCTTTTTGATCTTGTTGAAATTGTCTGGTTCATTTTCACGCATCCACAGGATTTTGGGTGCCGTAAATCCTGCGAAAGCGATATTAGCTGTGTACTCAGATAATTTATCTTTTCCAATCTCGTTATTTAAATAATCTGTTTCTTTCTGTGTACGTCCATCATTCCATAGGATTGCAGGGCGAATCACATCATCATCTTCATCTAAAACGACAAGTCCATGCATCTGCCCTCCGAAGCTGATCCCGGCAACCTGTGATTTATCACATTCGCTGATCAATTCTTTGATTCCTTCCATAGACTGACTGTACCAGTCTTCTGGTTTCTGCTCAGACCATCCTGGATGCGGAAAATGCAACTCATATTCTTTGGAAACGATTTTTTTGATTCCACCTTTTTCATCCATTAACAGTAATTTCACTGCGGATGTTCCAAGGTCTACACCAATGTATAACATACAAACCTCCGATCTTATCCCCAAGGATTTTCTGTTGGATATCTGACTCCAGCTGGCTGATTGTATCCAATCTCTTCTACTGGAACTCCAACATATTTAAATACTTCATATAATGTTTTTCCGAAATTACCAAATGCTACAGCTCCATGATGAGGGAAGTTTTTCTCGATCAGTACGTGACGGTAGAATCTTCCCATTTCAGGAATTGCAAAAATTCCAATGGCTCCGAAGGATCTTGTTGCAACTGGAAGAACTTCTCCCTGTGCGATGTATGCACGTAATTTGCAATCTGCTGTGCTCTGAAGACGGAAGAATGTGATATCTCCTGGTTTGATATCTCCTTCCAGTGTTCCCTGTGTTACCTCAATTGGAAGAGATCTTGCCATGATCTTCTGATATTTCATTTCACAGAAGGATAATTTCTCTGATGCTGTATTTCCACAGTGGAATCCCATGAAAGTATCTTTCTGTGTATAATCATAAGATTCTTTGATATCTTCTTCATAAAGGTCATGAGGAACTGTGTTGTTGATATCAAGTAATGTCACTGTATCCTCACTGACAACTGTACCGATAAATTCACTTAATGCTCCGTAAATGTCCACTTCACAGGATACTGGAATTCCCTGTGCTGTTAAACGGCTGTTAACATAGCAAGGGACAAAACCAAACTGAGTCTGGAATGCAGGCCAGCATTTTCCAGCGATCGCTACATATTCTCTGTAACCTTTGTGGTCTCTTACCCAATCTTTTAATGTCAGTTCATACTGCGCAAGTTTGGAAAGAATCTCTGGTTTCTTATTTCCAGCACCTAATTCTGCTTCCATTTCTTTGACGATCTCTGGAATTCTTTCGTCACCTTCATGTGCATTAAATGCTTCGAATAAATCTAATTCAGAGTTTTCCTCAATCTCAACTCCTAAGTTGTATAACTGCTGGATTGGTGCATTGCATGCTAAGAAGTTTAATGGACGAGGCCCAAAACTGATGATCTTTAATCTGCTTAATCCAACGACAGCTCTTGCGATTGGTACAAATTCATGTAACATCTCTGCACATTCTTCGGCATTACCAACTGGATATTCTGGAATGTAAGCTTTCACACCTCTTAATTTCAGATTATAACTTGCATTCAGCATACCACAATATGCATCTCCACGTCCATCTAACAGATTATCTCCGTGCTCTTCTGCTGCTGCAAAGAACATTTTTGGTCCTTCAAAATGCTTGGCAAGTAATGTTTCTGCAATCTCTGGTCCGAAGTTTCCAAGATAAACAGCTAATGCATTACATCCGGATTTCTTGATATCCTCTAATGCTTCAACCATCTGAATTTCGCTTTCAACAATACAAACTGGACATTCATAGATATCTGCATCTCCATATTTCTTTGTATATGCTTCTACGACTGCTTTTCTACGATTCACTGATAAACTTTCTGGGAAACAATCTCTACTGACAGCTACGATTCCGATCTTTACTTTTGGCATATTACTCATTTGATTCTCCATCCTTTCCTTTTTTGATCATTTTAGTGTGATATTTTCTCCGACTAATCCACAAAAAGCTCCAGGTATTTGAGCTTCTTCATGTGCAATCAGCCATTTATTCTGGGCAGTTAAAAGTTTGTCTTCTCCGTCTTTGCCTGGTGTAAATGTTAAGTCTTCGTTTGTTCCTTTTGGAAGAATGATGACACAACGGAAACCTTTTTCACCTTCTGCATTACATGGTGCGTAATGAAGAGTTGTTGCATAAATTTCGATTGCTGTTCCTTTTGGGACCAAAAACGCTTCTGCTTTCGATGTATCATATTTGAATTCATCTGTGATATCCTGCTGTACACCAAAAATCAGAACAAGATCATTTACTGCAATATTGATCTCTGAGGATCTATGGTATTCTAATCCATTTAACTTATGGTTATTTCCATTGCAGTATCCGATTTCAATATCTAAACCACCAAATCCTTTTCCCTGAAATATTTTTGCATCGCTTGTTGCTTCTAATGTGTCAACAGATGGCACATACATCACATCATCTGGTAATGGTGTGTGCTGCATTTCTTTCAAAATCTTATCGGTTGGATAACCTTTTAAAATTTTTCCATACTTTTTAAAAGATGTATCACTCACATTTTGAATCTTCATAAAAAAATCTCCTTATAATTATGATATGGATATTTTTTGTCTTTTCCATTTATCATTTATAAGGAGATTATAACAATATATTTTCGTTTTCTCGACTAATTACTTATCTCGTTTATGGCACTTTTTTGTCTTTTTCGAAATTCAGCAGGCATAATTCCATACTTTTTATAAAAGGCTTTGGAAAATGCTTTGTTATTTGGAAATCCATTTTCCATGGAAATATCACTGATCGTCATCTTTGTCTCTATCAGCTGTCTGTACCCATGTTCAGTGCGGATTGCCTGCAAATAGTCTTTATAATTGATTCCTGCATATTTTTGAAACATTCGGGATAGATAGGATGGAGAATACCCGAAAATCTCTGCAAGTCTTGCCAAAGATAATTCGTCTTTGTAATGTTCTTTCATGTAATCTGTGATCACAGATAACTTGGTTAACTGCTTGTGTTGATGTAAAATATCTGGGTGTACATTAATCTCACGGTATCTTGTAACCATCAGATATAACATATCATAAAACAGGCTTTGAATCTTCAGATCATAGCCACAATGCTTATCAGAATATGCCATATACATCTCACAGATCATTTCCATCAATTGCTCATCCTGTGCCTGTGGGGCATGGGCGAAGCAAATGAACTGATCCCCAGTGTAGTATTTTTCAAACATATTAAGAGCCATCTGGAGCACAACAGTCATATTTTCTTTTGGCGCATGGATGGAATGCACTTCGTTGGAATTGACAATGATAAAATCTCCACATTCCAGTAAATACTCCTGATCGTTTAAATAAAACTCCAGCGTTCCCTGAAAGACCGCAAAGATCTCAATCGATCTGTGCCAATGTTTTTCTCTGATGTAATTACCATCTCTGCCTTCAAAAAGGAACATCTTAAATGGAAGATCCTTATTCGGCATGATCAGTTCATGTTGAATCTCTGTCATCGCTTTATCCTTTTCTTATCCTCACGGATATCCTTTTATTTTGTCACAACCGTTTTCTTTCGACTCCATCCAGAATAATATTTTGCTTTGGACACTGTTTTATATGTCCGGATCTGAACATAATATTTTTTCTTTTTCTTAAGACGTGTGATCTTTTTGGATATCGTCTTGTAGTTTTTGACTGTCAGTATTTTTGATTTAGCCATGGAAGATTTCATGCTGTAACGGATCTGATATCCGGAAGCCTGTGCAGATACTTTTTTCCATTTTGCTGTAAATCTTTTTGATCCTTTTTTGAGTGAAGTTAGTTTTGTTGGTTTTGGATTGATCGTAAAGTAAAGTGTCTTTTTCCCTGTGTATCCATTTTTAAATGTTATCGTATATTTGTATTTTCCAACATTTTTGCGGCCAGATGGCTTGCTTACTGTGTAATATTTGGAAGAAAGTTGTTTGCCTTCTGTATTGTATACTTTAATCGTTGGATTTTTCACTTTTCCATCGTAAGTACATAATGTTTTGGATAAGGATACTGCTTTGATTGTTGGTGCCGTTTTAACTGCATTCGTTTCCGCCTGAACACTCATTGGAACTGCGGATGAAATGGTCGTTGCCACAACCATCGATAATAAAACTGATAATATTCGTTTTTTCATACTCTTCCTCCTCGAATATTTGTAAATCTTTCTCTTTTTTTGCTACAATTCGATACTCAAATTATACAATAAATTCTGGCTGTCTGGAATATCTCTTTGCTCATTCCAATTCATTATTTTTTCTTTCTCTTTCCATCTGCTCTATCTTGCGTTATACTTATTTTAGTTTAAAAATCAGAAGGGAGTTTTTTCATGAAAAAACCAGCATTAGTAATTCTGGCTGCCGGAATGGGAAGCCGTTATGGAGGATTAAAACAGATGGACCCTATGGATCCGATGGGACATGCGATCATTGATTATTCCATCTATGATGCAAAACGTGCCGGATTCGGTAAGGTAGTCTTTGTGATAAAGAAAGCAATTGAGAAAGATTTTAAAGAAACTGTTGGAGCAAGGGTTCCTGAAGGAATGGAAGTATGTTATGCATATCAGGAAGTAGATGCATTACCAGAAGGTTATAATGTCCCAGAAGGACGTGTGAAACCTTGGGGAACTGCACATGCTGTTTTATGTGCGAAACCATTTATCAATGAACCATTTGCCGTGATCAACGCAGATGACTATTATGGTGTTGATGGATATAAAGTCATGGCTGATTTCCTTACAAGCCATGAAGAGAAAGACGGAAAGGCACCATTTGCAATGGTGGGATATCATCTTGGAAATACAGTTACAGAGAATGGATACGTATCCAGGGGTGTCTGTGAAGTTGATGACAACCACCAGTTACTTTCTATCACAGAAAGAACTCATATCGAAAAACGTGAAGATCATGCAGAATTCACAGAAGATGACGGTGCAACTTGGGCATCGCTTCCATTTGATACTTTAGTGTCCATGAACTTCTTTGGATTCCAGCCTATGATCATGGACGAATTAGAAAAAGGATTCCCTGCTTTCCTTAATCAAGCGATCAAAAAGAATCCATTAAAAGGTGAATACTTTATTCCTAGTGTCGCAAGTGACCTGTTACATGACGGAAAAGCCTCTCTTGAAGTGCTTGTATCTAAAGATCAGTGGTATGGTGTTACATATCCAGAAGATAAACAGAGCGTTATTGATGCTTTAGCTGCTTTAAGAGAAAATGGTACTTATAAATTTTAATACCGTTAAATGTTCATTTGTAAAAGCAAAAAAATATCAGCCAGTTTGAATTCATCTTTTCTTCCAAACTGGCTGATATTTTTACGCTATATTTTATAATCATCATTCGTATCTTAATTTACTTTATAAACTTTAACACCTGTTTTCTTACCAAATCTCTTTGTCTGTTTATGAGATTTAAAGAATACATCGATATGTTTTCCTTTGACACCGCCTCCGACATCTTCGGCTACGTATGTTTTTCCATTGATCTGTACTTTTGATCCTAATTTGATCTTTCTTTTATCTACAGCAATAGTTCTTCCCTGTTTTGCTTTCTTTCCAGAAGCTGTTCTTGCTCCCCATTTTCCACTGCACTTTCTGCATCCGCAGTAAGCTGTTAATTTATATTTTCCTAAGTACTTTACGTCGTTATCTTTTGCTTTGGTTGAAGTTGATCCTGTAAAAATGAATCCTGATGCTACTACTAGCATTGTGATCACTACTAACAATTTCTTCTTCATAACTTTCAGCATATAAACCTCTTTCTGTGCTCAACAGTTTCTTAAATTTCGAAACATTTTTGTAACATTTTCGAAATCTATGTTTCATACTTTACCCGATATCCCTCGATATGTCAACCTTTGTACTCGATAAAATACAATTTATTTCCAATATATGTAAGTTTGTTGTTACAAATTTATTAACTTATACGATTTGTTTTTTATATATTTGTATAAAATATTTCTATTTTTCGTTGCGTTTTTTCCATCAAAAAAAGAAGCGGAAAACCGCTTCTTTACGTTGTTTCTTCTTATAAAATGATATCCATGACACCATCTAAGTAAATATTTTCCACATCCTCGATCAGCCCTGCGTCACATGCCTGTGTTAATTTTGGATCAATTGGAAGTTTTCCGAGTACTGGAATGTTAAACTTCTCAGAAATTTCTTCAATATGACTGTCTCCAAATACCTTGATCTCTTTGCCGCAATCTGGACATTTGATGTAGCTCATGTTCTCGATCAGACCCAGAACTGGTACATTCATCATGTTCGCCATATTCACAGCTTTCTCCACGATCATTCCTACTAATTCCTGTGGAGTTGCAACGACAACGATTCCATCTAATGGAATAGACTGGAAAACTGTTAATGGAACTTCTCCGGTTCCTGGTGGCATGTCCACAAACATCACATCAATGTCTTTCCATAATGTCTTACCCCAGAACTGTTTTACAACGTCTGCTACAACTGGACCTCTCCAGATTACTGGCTGTGTTTCTTCTTCTAACATTAAGTTTAAGGATACAACTTCGATTCCGAAATTTGTCATTGCTGGAAGAATGATTCCTTCTGCATTTCCTAATAATCTCTCATGAAGTCCAAATGCCTGCGGGATGGATGGTCCTGTGACATCCGCATCAAGAATTGCTGTATGCAACCCTTTTCTCATTGCTGCGACTCCTAATAAAGAAGTTGTCATGGATTTACCTACGCCACCTTTTCCACTGACGATACCGATAACCTTCTTTACTTTACTTTCTCTATATAATGGTTCAAGAAAATCTGTTTTCTCCTGTGTTCTGCTTCCGCAGTTTGCACTACAACTGCTGCAGTCATGACTACATTCACTCATTTTTACGCCTCCATAGCTTCTAAAATATCTTTTGCACTAGATGCAATATCACCGTTAAATACAGCGGATCCTGCTACAAATACGTTTGCTCCACATTCTTTGACATGTGCTACGTTCTTTGCTGAGATTCCTCCATCTACTTCAATATCGATATCCAGTCCTTTTTCATTGATGATCGCTCGTAATTCTTTGATCTTGTCATCCATCTTCGCAATATAAGACTGTCCGCCATAACCTGGGTTTACAGTCATGATCAGTACCATATCTAATTCTTCTAATACATAATCTAATGCAGATAATGGCGTTGCTGGATTCAAGGCTACTCCAACTTTTAATCCTTTCGCTTTTACCTGCTGGATTGCTCTATGAAGATGTTTTGTTGCTTCTGCGTGAAGAGTGATCAGATCAGCTCCTGCTTCTGCAAAATCATCAATATATCTTCCTGGTTCTTCAATCATTAAATGTACATCAAATAAAGCTTCTGTTTCTTTACGAAGTGATTTAATCACTGGAAGTCCCAAGGAAATATTAGGTACGAACATTCCATCCATAACATCAATATGCACCCATTTTGCACCTGCTTTTACTGCTTCTTTTACATCTGCTCCAAGATTCGCAAAATCTGCTGACAAAATTGATGGGGATAAAATATAATCCATAACTCATTTCTCCTTTACACACCTGTTTTTAGCACTCTTTTTAGTATAACGTATTGTTTATAACAAGTCTAGTTACTATCAAAAAAAGAACCTTCTTATTTTAATTCTTTCCGAAGGTTCTTTTTGAATTTTATGTAATTGTTTTACCCACGTTCAATGATCTTTGCCATCTGTTTCGCAACATTCCATGTATGATCACCGATACGCTCAAAATCTGTTAACATTTCAGAGAAAATGATGCATGCTTCATCATTACATTCTCCTCTGTTGATACGTTCCAAGTGACTTTCGTAGAATTCTTCTGTCTTCTGATCGATAAAGTTCTCTGAATCATGAACTTTCTGAAGCCATTCCTGCGTATCCTCTGGTACCTTAGAAATGTTATGGAACATTTTTTCACAGATCATTTTCATTTCTTCCATCTGCTGTTTTGCGTCATCTGAAAATACAATATGTTTTTCTTCGATCAACTTTGTATAATCACAAATATTAACTGCATGATCTCCAATTCGTTCGATATTACTTGTCATATCAAGATATGAACCGATATTTTTTGAAGCTTTAACATTCGTTTCATGCGCCATCATCTTTGCTGCGGCTCTTGAAATTTCTTTGTTCAGATAATCAATATAATCTTCTCTTTTATCAACATCACCTAAGAATCTGCTGCTTCCTGCCAAAAATGCATCAAAACTTTCTTCTACATTGACTCTTGCCATCTCAAGCATTCTCTGAATTTCATTTCTTAAGTTCTGTAAGTTGATCGCTGATGTACCAAATGTTGCATCCACTCTTGTATCAACTGATTTGATGTATTTTAAATGTTTGTGATGTTCTTTCTCTTCTGCTTTCTCTGGAAGGATCTTGGTTGCAAGTTTTGCCAGATAATTTCCAAATGGGATCAGCAGGATGGTTGTACTGATATTAAATAATGTATGCATATTGGCAATCTGTTTTGTAATACTGCTTCCACTGAATCCTGCCACATAATTTGTCAAAGGTGTCACTAAACATAAAATTGTAAAAATGGCTGTTCCGATAATATTGAAGCTTAGATGAATGATCGTTGCTCTCTTCGCACTTCTCTCTGTTCCGATCGATGCTAAGATCGCTGTAATACATGTACCGATATTCTGTCCAAATAATACAAAGGCTGCATCATGGAAACTGATCACTCCGCTTAATGCTAATGCCTGCAGGATACCTACAGAAGCTGAAGATGACTGGATGACCGCTGTAAAGATCATACCTGCGATGATTCCGATCAATGGATTTGAGAATCTTGTCATCAGGTTGATAAATGGTGGATACTCACGAAGTGGTATCATGGAATCTCCCATCATGTTCATTCCAACAAATAAAATACCAAGTCCTGCAATGATTTCTCCGACAAACTGTACTTTTTCATTCTTTGAAAATACAACGATTGCTACACCGATAAACGCAATTAATGGTGCTAATGCCCCAACATCTAAGGCAATTAACTGTCCTGTAATTGTTGTACCAATATTAGCTCCCATGATGATCCATACGGCCTGATTTAATGTCATCATTCCAGAGTTTACAAATCCTACGACCATTACCGTTGTAGCTGAGGATGACTGGATCACGGCTGTGATCAAAGCTCCTACGATAATACCTAAGAATCTATTGGATGTCAATTTTTCCAAAATGTCTTTCATTTTATTTCCGGCAACGGATTCTAATCCGTTACTCATCATCTGCATACCATATAGGAATAATGCTAATCCTCCCAACAGACCTAAAATGTTTGTACTGCTCACTTTTTTTCTCCTTTAGTTGTTCTTTTCTTTACTTTTCTTTCACTTATTTTTTACAACAGTTTTATTTTAACTTATTTAGGAGATGTGTTGTGTTAAATGTATGTAAAATTTTTTGTACTTTTATATGTTTATACTTTGTTTTTTATTGAATTAATATATGTTTTCTGTTAAAATAAACGTCAAGGTGTTACTTCACATTGACGTGAATGGCGGTTTGCTTCCTACGGGGAGTTCTAGCCCCGATTACATAGATCCATCTCTTTCATAGAGAAATCTGACGGAAAGGGGACTTGAAATTATGCTAACCATTACAGACCTAATCGCAGTAATCTCACTGTGTGCGACTTTTTATAGTCTTGGCTATGTGCGTGGAAAGCATGATGCCAAGACAGAAAAAGACCGCCCTACCCTGAGAAAGTAAGCGGTCTATAAAACTTATATTAATCAGGCAAACCGTCATCGGTAGCACCTTTTTATATTGTTATATTAACATCTATAATTTTTTATGTCAATTCTATTATCTAATTTATATTTAACTTTCTAGTCAAAATAAACTCAATCACCAAATGACACAACACAATTTCCACAAGAAAGGCAATAAGACACGGAAGATAAAACCAACTGTAATATCTATTATGTTGCAACAATACCACTTGCATTTCATAGCCAACCAAGAATAAAAAAGCTCCTACAATGATCATTGTCGCAAATCTGTTTTTACTTCTCATCTGTCCAATGCATATTGCTGTATATGCCTGATAGATCAGATGCATCGTCCATATGATTCCATATATGATCATATAAAGAATGGTTAAAACAACTTTTGTTTTTGTAAAATCCTGAAAATGTCGAATCGGTATTCCTTGAAGTGAAGCTTCTCCGTGATATACAATACTTTGTATATAAATCAATATATCATTTTCTGCAAAGAAGATAAAAACTGTTGTAAAACTGATGATGATCGCACTGAAGACCTTGGACAAGATCAACTTTCTCTCAGTCACTGGAAGTGTATGTGTAAGGTAGCTTTCCTTTCCATACATGCTTTTCCAGAACCTTTGTATCACAAGAATAATATTCACGCAGAATATAAAATAAATACCGGTCACAACAACAATAGCCTGTGCCTTTATTGGGATATGATCATAAAATGTTTCATAATTGAACACAGTATTGATTCCATGGACAATTCCATAAATGATCAAAACAGCCCATAGTGGCAGCATGATCTTACGGTAATATTTTAGATCATATTTCATCAATTTCCTTAACATAATTTTTCCTCCTCTCCTTATCCCTTCTATTTTTCCTACTCCAGATTCAATTTCTTTGTTAATATCACTTCTGTAACAATATGATAAATGATAATGATCACAATATTCTCTACAAGATAGATCCACAGATCACTATCAAATCCAAATGTGTTCTGCAGACTTGATCCCATATTATCTAAGTTTGTCATACTTGGAATTCCGATCAGTGATACAATGATCGATAACACTGCATATGCCACAAATGCAAACAAGAATCGATTGCCATTACTCAACTGTCCGATCACCATTGCTGCATATATATGGTAGATTCCACTTAGCAAACCTACCACTGCGATCACCGCTCCATATCCAATCCATGGTCCTGCATGTACTTTGATGACCCAATTTCCAAAATATGTTACGGTGTCCATAAGTTTTACCGGGCTTATCGCAATGATCTCTACTCCCAATAAAGAGATTACAAGTGCTGTCCCACAGCTAATGATCAATGCACTGATCACTTTGGATAAGATCAGGCTTCTTGTAGTAACTGGAAGCGTGAACATTAAATATCCTTCTTCCTGCAATAACCCATTCCAGAAGCGCTGAATCACAATGATCACATTCATTACAAAGATCGCAACGATCACTGCAACAATGACCACAAGACTAAATACGATCATCGTATTTCCAATTCCGTCAAGATTCGACCGAATACTGATTCCAAAGATCAGTCCCATCACTAAGAGTACACCCCATAATGGTGCTAAAATCTTCGCTAATGCTTTCAGATCATACTTTATTAATTTTCCTAGCATGCTTCGTCCCCTCCTCTGTATACATCTGTATGAAATATCTCACGGAACAGGGCATCGATGGATTTGCCACTTTCTTCTCTTAAGTCATCAGCTGACTTGTATGTTACAATATTTCCTTCTTTGATAAAAATAACCTCATCCATGATCTTCTCGATATCTGCGATCAGATGTGTTGAAATGATCACGGTTCCTTCCTCATTATAATTGTTTAAGATCGTATCTAAGATAAAATCCCTTGCTGCGGGATCGACTCCTGCGATCGGTTCGTCTAGCAGATAGAGTTGTGCTTTTCGGCACATTACCAAAACTAACTGGACTTTCTCTTTATTTCCTTTGGATAAGCTTTTGATCTTCGCTTCGGTGTTGATCTTTAATGTCTCACACATGCCCTCTGCTTTTTTACGGTCAAAGTCTTCGTAAAAATCTTCAAAAAAATCCATCAAATCTGCAATCTTCATCCAATCTGCAAAATACATCTTATCTGGCAGATAGCTGATGATCTTCTTGCTGTCAACACCAGGTGCTTTACCATTGACTTTAATCTCACCTGATGTTGGCTGCAACAGACCGTTTAATAACTTGATCAATGTTGTCTTTCCAGAACCATTGGGTCCTAAAAGCCCGATGATCTTTCCTCTCCCTATTGTTAAGTTGATTCCCGTTAAAGCTTCCTTCTTTCCATACCGTTTCTCTAAATCAGTTAATTCTATTAAATTCAAATCCTTCATTCTTCCTCTTCCTTTCCGATCAATGCGACTGCATCTTCCTTATTGTATCCAAGTTCCTCTAAATCCCTGATGTATTGTTTTACAATCTTGTGTGCTATATCTTTCCGACATTCTTCTATCTTCGTCACATCTTCTGTGACACAGCGCCCGCTTGTTCGGTTGGTGATCGTTAATCCATCCTGATCAAGTGCTGATAACGCTCTCTGCATCGTATTCGGATTCACCCCTGCTTCTCCTGCAAGATCCCTGACACTTGGTAGTTTCTCTCCGCTTGAATAGGTTCCTGACACAATCCTCTTGATCATCTGTTCCTTCAGTTGTGTCCAGATTGGTCTTCCATCATCTATCTTCCACCCCATAGTTCTCCTTCCTTCTTATTGTATTATTGTATTACTTCCTTAATACAATAATATTGTATGCTACTTTTTATAAAATGTCAATCCTTATTTCATTTATACTTTTGACACTCTCATCATAAATTGATAGAAAACACAAAAGACATCGCACGAATATTTGTATTTCATGCGATGTCTTTTATGACTACTATTGGTAACTATAAATAAAATAGTTCCTTTTTATTTGATCATTGTCAGGATCCGTTCTCTACATCCCAGACCAATACCATTGGCCTGTTCGATGTTTTTCTCTAGTTGGTGTTCAAAGTGACGGAAGGGAAGAAAGATGCCAATCTCGCTGCTTTGTTGTTCAAATTTGTTTTCATCCATTACACCGTAATACATGAACGCTCTTGGTAATTGTTCTTCCAGTCTCATCATAAAATCCCAAACAATGCTGTAGACTTCGTTATCCTCTATCATTTCTTTTACTTCTTTAGGTAGTTTAAATAATAGCAGGATTCCAATATGTTCCCCAATCTTCATTGTGTTAATTTCATTTTTGTTCCGATAATCGTGTTTTTCACGAAATCCATAAGCAAGACAGATTTCATAATCCGGTATATCGTCCGCCTGATCTAAAATCTGCTGAAACATTTTATATTGTTTTTGTGAAATCTGTTTGTTTACGGATGTTTGTTTGATCAGCTCGCCCTCTGCATCTGTTAATCTTACAGGATTTGTTACACCTTTATCATTGAATCTCATAGGAATCAAAAACGCATTTCTTAACAGATCAAACATACTGTTTCCACAGATTCCCATCAAGAAAGCGGAAAGATCCCTATTTTGATATGCATCAAATAGTGCTTTCACAAACTGTTTTTCCGAAAGATCACGATCTCCACTATTGGCAAACTCTTCATAAAATAACTCTCTCAATCGTTCACAGGCATCATTATTTTCCAGAATTTTTTTAAATATATGCTCTGCATTTTCTTCTCTTGGAAAAATTGTTTCCACGCTGATCATCCCTTTCTTGACTTTTTCATCAACTGTATTATACTTTAGGAAGAACGATATGTAAAATATATATATCATATCATTAACATACAAATTTTATATAACTAGGAGGTCAATCATGCCTTTTGACTATTATCGTATCTTTTATTATGTTGCAAAATATAAGAGTTTCTCTAAAGCTGCGAAATTCTTACATAATAATCAGCCAAATATCACTCGCTGCATGAATATTATGGAAAGTGAACTTGGCTGCACTTTATTTATCCGGTCACACAGGGGAATCAAGCTAACGCCAGAAGGGGAACAACTTTATGCCCATGTAGCAATTGCGATCCAGCAGATTTCTTCTGGAAATGATGAACTAAATCGAACAAAAAATCTGAAATCTGGAACTGTTACGATCGGAGTAAGCGAAACTGCACTTCATTTATTTTTGTTGCCGAAATTAGAGAAGTTTCATAAACTTTATCCACATATTAAATTAAAAATTTCCAACCATTCCACACCACAGGCAATCAAAGCTTTGAGAAAAGGATTCGTTGATTTTAGTATTGTGACAACACCATTGTATTGCGAACATCCATTACAATCGCAACGACTTTGCTCTTTCCGTGACATTTTAATTGGCGGACCTTCTTATAGGGATATTGGTTTTTCACCGAAAAGACTACGTGATCTGCAGGATTTTCCTTTTATTTCATTAAATGAAGGAACAGCAACCAGAAATTTTTATGAGAAATATTTCTATCAGAATCAATTAGTTTTTTCTCCGGATATGGAAACTGCTACAACGAACCAGATCTTATCTCTGGTGCAGCATGATCTTGGAATTGGTTTCTGTCCGGAAGCTCTTGCTAAGGACTATCTTGATCGTGGTGAAATTATAGAAATTCCTGTAAAGGAACATGCTAATCCACGAGACATTTGTCTCCTTACCGATTCTACCCGACCAATTGGAATTGCTGGGAAAAAATTATTAGAAATACTTATGGATTCGGAGGGGTGATATATATGGAGGAAGAATTTCATAATCATATGCGGATTCCTTGGCATGATTATACAAGAAAAAGTATTGGTCGTCCGATCACGGAAGCTTCGTTAAGTGAGAAAGCCTCGATCATCGGTCGTACTGGAATTATGCTTCTATCTTGCGGAACTGGAGCATGGAGAGTACGAAGTTCTATGAACACACTGGCTAGAGAACTTGGAATTACTTGTACTGCTGATATTGGTTTATTATCAATTGAATATACTTGTATTGATGGTGGTAACTGTTATACAGAATCCCTATGTCTGTTTAATACAGGCGTAAATACATCAAAACTTTATCGAATGGAATTGTTTGTTAACAAATTTTCCAAAAACTGCAAGAAGATGTCTGGAGATGAACTTCATACACTACTTGATCAGATTCATGAAATTCATGGATTTTACTCTCCGCCATTCCTTGGTCTGGCTGCAGCTGTTGCATGCAGTGCATTTACTTTTTTACTCGGTGGCGGACCGATTGAGATGTTTTGTGCATTCTTAGGTGCTGGTGCCGGAAATTTTCTCCGGGCAAAAATGAATCAACATCATTTAACTTTATTCCTATGCACTGCGGCAAGCGTTGCTTTGGCATGTATTGTATACACAATTGCCTTCATGGCATTGAAATCTGGATTTCATATTTCGATACACCATCAAGCTGGTTATATCTGTTCTATGTTATTCATTATTCCAGGATTTCCATTTATCACAAGTGGAATTGACCTTGCAAAATTGGATATGCGTTCCGGACTTGAACGTCTGGCTTACGCACTGATTATCATTGCTGTTGCAACTTTAGCTGCATGGATGCTTGCTTTAGTTCTTCATTTAAAACCGATGGATTTTCTTCCATTGAATTTAAGCAAGTCAGAATACCTGATATTTCGACTGATCGCAAGCTTTTTTGGAGTTTTAGGTTTCTCCGTAATGTTTAACAGTCCATTACAACTTGCTGCTACAGCAGGGATCATTGGAGCAATTGCAAATACAACTCGTCTGGAACTTGTTGATCTCGCCTCATTTCCACCAGCTGCAGCTGCATTCCTTGGTGCTTTGCTTGCTGGTCTTCTGGCATCTATGATCAAGACTTCGATTGGTTATCCTCGAATTTCTTTGACTGTGCCTTCCATCGTTATTATGGTTCCTGGATTGTATTTGTATCGGGCAATTTATAATATTGGTATTACTTCGATTAATACCGGTGCTTTTTGGTTTACAGAAGCTTTACTTATTATTATGGCTTTGCCGCTTGGATTGATCTTTGCAAGAATTATTACAGATAAGACGTTTCGACGTTGTTCATAGAAATGGATATGAATATAGGGGCTGTCTCACTAAAGTGACAGCCCCATAAAAAGACTTATATGAACACAAGAAAAACCTTATCCAATATTTAATCTGTCAATTTCACTGTCAATCAATGCAATTTCCTCATTATTCAACTGCCATTCAAATGCACTGCAATTTTCATCTGCCTGTGCAGGTGTATTAACTCCAGTTAATGCTGTACCAACAAAACTCTTTTGGGTACTCCAGTTGATGGATACCTGTGCCACCGGTACATTGTGTGCTTCTGCAATTTTATCTAATGTCTTTAATAATTCCATAACATTAGAGAATACCGGTTCTTTAAAGAATGGATAGAATACCTGACGCATGTCCTTTGGATCTGGTTTTGGAAGTTCGCGAATAGCTCCTGTTAAAATTCCACCACCTAGAGAACCATAAGTCATTGTCCCAATTCCTTGAGTTTCAGCCCATTCCATTAGTTCTCTTTCTGACTGGTTCACGATAGAAAACGGAGGCTGGATTACATCAATTTTAGCATATTTTTGCGCTTCCTGAATTAATTCTTTGGAAGAATTAGACATTCCAATGTAACGGATTTTCCCCTTTTTTTTCAACATATTACAGACTGCCATTGTTTCTTCAATCGGTGTATTTTCATCTGGCCAATGCATAATATAAAAGTCTATATAATCTGTTTGTAATCTTGCAAGAGATTCATCAATTTCACGCTCTACGGAGTTATATTTGTTATCTCTTACAGATTTTCCTGTGTAATGACTGATGTAAGAACCAAACTTTGTTGCAAGATACACTTTTTCACGATATCCATCTTTTAATGCTTGTCCAACGACTGTTTCAGAATGACCGTCTCCATAGATTGGGGCTGTATCTACCATATTAACTCCATTATCTATCATCTGGCGAATGGCAGCAATCGATTCTTCTGTATCTACATCTCCCCATGTCACTCCTGCAGAGTTTGCTCCTGCAATCCCCCATGTACCAACTGTTAATGCAGAAATATCAGCATCTGCATTTTTAAAATGTTTATATCTCATAATTTTTCTCCTTTTTAACGAATTTTTTCTGCTTCCTTATATTGTGCCATAATCAATTGTTTTAACTCCCATTCATTTTCTGTCAGACCACAATAAACTTCTATAGCTTTTTCAATCCCATGTTCTTTTACATAGTTTGTAATTTCTATACTGGCAATATCGCTTTCATCACGGTATAAAAATCCATAGGCAATCCCTTTTGCCAAATAAAATGGCAGAATATGATGTTTCATACATAACAATGCTGGTCCTACAAATCGATTATCTCTGGAAAGTTTTGTCTTAGGATCTGCTGCTACTCTCGTAAAAGCATCTTTCAGATTTCGGTTTTTAGGAGCTTCTACAATAAAATCAATCCACTCCTGATGGTCAGTTTCATCAAATTGATATTCCGCCTGAATAGCTGCATCCGCTTCAAAAAATGCTCCAAGTACACAATCCTCAATCCATCCATCATCATAAGTATCACGAATGTAAGTATAGCCTTTTGCTTTTCCCAAAAAAGCCAACATGCAATGCTTCATATTTCCAGTATAGACTTTTCGATAAATCTGAGCTTTCCCTTTTTGAACCCCTCCAGTTTGTTTCACCTGTGGCAGCTCACCTTTAAAAGGTTCTTCATCAATTCCAATATGTCCATCTAATTTAGTTGTAACTGCAAATGCATCTTCTGCAATTAATTCTTCAGAAGACGGCATTGCCGCCATTCCTACCATAACCTGACAGATTCCTATTTTTTCTTTAAGATAACGGCTAGCAGCCGGGTTATTTTGCAATAATTTTGCTAACTCTGTCTCAAAGTAATCCGGAGCCCCCAATGCATTAACACAAAGCAGTATGTTCAATGGAGCTGCCTCTTGTTCTGTACGATATTCAATAGCTTCCTTTAAATTTTGACAAATACTTTGAAAAGCACCTTCGTATACGCAACAGGCAATCAAATCTACTTTTTTCATATGTTCAATCAAATCTACTGTATCTGAACAATCTAAAACATCAAAATCGTCGACAAGAACTCTTCGTTTATTGTTCGCACCTACCCGTTCAATCAAATAAGTGCCTTGTTCTTTCAACTGTTTCATCCGTTCTTCCATAATATCGTAAATATACAAATGGTAACCAGATTCAAAAAATAATCCACCGATGACACCTCGTCCAATATTTCCAGCACCAATCACAAGTAATTCTTTTTTCATCTTTAGCCTCCTGCCCTTAAGCAATCGCTCCAATTGCGAATAACAGTACACCGACAGCCATAGTTCCAATCAAAAGCGGTACGACTTTTACACCTTTTTTCAATAACCAATATTCAATACCAACCAATGCAATTTTTAACATTCCCGGCATGACTGTATCTAATGTTGTTTGCAATACAATGCCGCCATTTTTTACATTCCCAATAGTAATTGGTGTACTAATGTTTACAGTATAAAATATCATAGCACCGATTGCCATTAATCCAACTACTGTACAAGCATAAGATACTTTATCCATAATACCTGATTTCTGGGATTTTACCATAAATTCCATTCCCATGCTGTAACCATATTTCAGGCTGTACCATCTTGCCAAATAGTTTGGAATATTATAAATTAATAAGAATAAAATTGGTGCAAATACATTTCCAGCTGCTGCCATAGTAATTACAAGTGAGGTTGCCAGAATTCTTAATGTTGCAGGAAATAGAGTATCTCCAATTGCTGATAGCGGTCCCATTAATGCCGTTTTTACTGTATTGATAGTTGTATCATCAAACTCTGGATTTTTTGCATTTTCCTCTTCCATCGCAGTAGAAATACCTAGGGCAAATCCTGCAATATTCGGAGTAATATTAAAGTATTCCATATGGCGCTTCTTGGCCTTGATACGTTCTTCTTTATTATCTTTATAAATCTTATCAAGAACTGGAAGTAAGGAGAATGTATATCCATTATGCATCTGTCCCGGATAGTCATTCATACAATTTAGTGCTAAATATCTTCGATATATTGTTTTTAAATCTTTCTTTTCAATCTTAGAACTCATTTTCGTCACCTCCTGCATTTTCTTCAGCTGCTAGCTGATTATTCTGTGATGTTACCATAACTAATACAAACATAATTCCTAATAGAGTTACTGCAATCGTCGGCATACTTAAATATGCTGCTAAAATAAATCCGATAAAGAAATATGGTGACATCTTTTTTGTAATTACCATCTGGAGTAAGAGTGCAAACCCTACTGCCGGCAAAAGATTTGCAGAAGCTGCCAAGCCATTAATAATTACTTTTGGAATTGCATTTACTGCAGCTTCCACTGCTGCACTTCCTGCAAAGATGCAAACAAAAGCATAAGCAAAATACACTACAAAACAGGTGAAAACAGAACCCATTATATATATTCTAGAAGCACCTTTAGAATCATCTTTTTCAAGATATTTCATCATAATCTGTCCAAAAGCTGCATTCATCAATTTACATCCAATGAAAATGAATCCACCTAACAATGCAATTGGCAATGCCATTGCAGTTGCTACTGCCTTTCCACCTCCAGTTAAAATTGCAAAAGCAGTACATATGGCTCCCGCAGAAGTATAATCCGGGCTGACTGCTGCTCCAATTGGAAATGAACCGATAAACATTAATTCCAAAACACTTCCCATAATCACACCTTGCACCGGATCTCCCAAAAACAGTCCTGTTAATGTTGAGACTACAATCGGACGTCCAACTTGAGGGAATCCGTAAATCCATTCACTTTTACATAAACCTAATACAAGCCCCACTAATATTGCTTTTATTAACATCTTTTTTCCTCCTAACTTTCTAATAGTTTTTCATCTACATGTGTAATAGCTTCTGTCGGAACTTGCTGAATGTCAATTTCTATGTTTTTTGCAAGCAGTTTTTTCAGCGTCTTTACATCTTCTGATGTTACATTAATTGCTTTGCTTAATGCTTTTGTATTTTCATTTGCAGGCAATACACCAAGATTCACATAATTTAATTCTGGTATTTCCTTTGCCAACCTCTCCACATCCTGAATATTATTTACAACAATAAACATTTTATATTTATCTGTCACTCCTGATTTGATTGATTTTACAGAATCTTCAATCGATTTAATTACTAATTTCATTCCCTGTGGCTTGGAAAGTCTTAACATTGACTGGCGCATTTCATCTTTTGCAACCTCATCATTGGCAACTAAAATACAATCTGCTCCAATATGACGTGACCATGAAATAGCTACCTGTCCATGTACCAACCGATAATCTACTCGCAATAATTTAATCATCCACAATTCCTCCTTTTTAATCAAATACTACACTTACGCGATATGCTCCAGGTACAATTGCTGCCTCAAATGCCTGTTCCACATCATCTAATTTATATTTTGCTTCTACTAATTTTGATAAATCGATTTTCTTTTCTCTCATCAGCTCTGCAGCTCTTTCAAAATCACATTTGTCTGCAGAAAAAGTTCCAATTAATTCCATTTTACGATAATGAATTAAGTTAGAATCAACATGCAGCTCCGGTGCAGGATACCCCGCTGCAAACATTAAAATTCTTCCATGCAGCCGTTTAATCATTTCCAATGCCTGATCGTTGGCTGCTGTCACTCCTACTGCCAAAATAACTGCATCTACACCTCGTCCATCCGTCCATTCTTTAACTGCTTCTACCGGATCTTTTTCTTTTACATCAACAACATTTAACCCAAGTTCTTTAGCAACTTCAATTTTTTTGTCCATCATTTCTGTAATCATGACTTCACAGCCTTCTGCTTTCGCTACCAATGCATTCAAAACACCCATCGTTCCTGCACCAATAACAACTATTTTTTCTCCCTGCTGTACACGAAGTTTCCGAATTCCCTGACATACAGTTCCAACCGGCTCTACAAATGCTGCTTCTGACGGATCCATGTTCTGATTTAATTTAAATAAAGAACGATAAGGTTTGATTACGTATTCAGAGCAACCAAATCCTCCGTGATATCCATCTGGAGACAGCTTGTTTCTTCCAGCCCCCAAGGTAACACATTCACTGGTCAATCCCTTTTTACAAAATTCACACTCACCACAATTATCATATCCGATTCCAACCATTTCGCCAACTTCAAATTCCTTTACATCAGAACCCATATCTACTATAGTTCCTGCAAATTCATGTCCCCATGCCATAGGAAACATCAGATTTTTTCTTGCTCCTGTATACTGCCCATAATCTGTCGTACAAATATTACAGGCACCATTTTTAATCAATACTTCATCGGCTTTTAACGCCGGAATTTCTCTTTCATGTACTTTTACGACACGTTCTGCTTCCAAAACTGCAAATCTTGTTGTCTTTCTTTCACTCATTTCCTTCTACCTCTTTCTATTATAAATTTTGCCTTATGATATGATATGTTTTCTCATAAACCTTAAAAGGCTCCAAAAAGTATTTACTATCTGTATATTCCAACACAAAATGCCCAGAAAAACGATTGCGATCAAAAATATCCAATATTTCTTTTATGTCAGCTTCTCCATCTCCCCATGCCAGATGTGAACGGATACCATTTTTATAATCCATAAAATGACAATGATTTAGTTTTTTCCCAAATGTATCAAAATAATCTTGTATAGATTCCTTAGCATTGTAAATTGTATGAATATCTGCTGTAATTGTAAATGCTTTAGAATTCACTTCCTTCATCATCTGTTTTAAATCGCTGATAGTATTTACTAATGTGGTACTTTGCCTGGATAATGTTTCCATTGTCAAAGACACCCCATATTTTTCAGCAAATCTGCACAATTCGCCAACCATCCAGACACTACGATCCCATGCTTCCTGTCTTGTCTCAGAATAAGACTGCCAGCCGGATGTAATCAAAAGTTTCGGACACGATAATTCATGTGCTGCTAGAATCATATTCTGAAAATACTGTTTTGCTTTTTCTCTTAACTCTGTCTTTTTTACTGCCATATGAAATGGATTCGGACAAGATTGTCTAGGAGTAATGCTTACTATACGGATATCATACTGACTCATTAGTTTTTTAATATATTTTGTATCTTCATAATTATTACTGTCAACGAAATAATGGGAACCGCAGGTCCAAAGATCCATAGAATGATAACCAATCTCTGCGATTGATTTCATATAATCATTCAGTTCATAAAACCGATATATATGATTCATTGGGGCAAATTGTTCAATTCCCAATGTTTTTACCATCTGTTCTCAGACCCGAATAATTTCATATAATGTTCTAACTCTGCTTGGAATCCTGCCACACCTGCTGCAATTGTCTGCTGCAAATTCATCTTTTTCGGTGTAAATTCATCTTTTCCGGAACCATGAACTTCTGTGGAAGCAAGGGCTTCTCTTAATGCCTGCTTTCCTGCCTCACTGACATCTGTATTTAAATTTACTTTCTGAATTCCTGTTCTTACTGCTTTTGCAAGATTTTCATCCCCTGTTCCAGAACCTCCGTGCAATACTAATGGGACTGGTACTTCCTTAGATAAATGATCTAAAAGTTCAAATTCCAAATGTGGTTCTCCTTTGTATACTCCATGAGAAGTTCCAACTGCAACTGCCAGACAATCAACTCCGGTTTCTTCCACATACTTTAATGCTTCTTCTAATTTGGTAAGTCCTGCATCTCTTGTTTCTTCATATTCAGCACCCTGTCCTACATGTCCAAGTTCTGCCTCTACCGAAGTTCCTACTGCATGAGCGATTTTTACAATTTCTTTTACTTCTTCTACATTCTTTTCATAAGCACATGTAGAACGATCAATCATAACAGAACTAAATCCTGCATGAATTGCTTTTACAATATCTTCATAAGCTCCACCGTGATCTAAGTTTAGAGCAAATGGTACTTCTGGATACTGTTTTTCATAATATCTTGCAATATCAGCACATTCATAAATTCCATGAACTGCTGCAACATCTAAAATAATCGGTGCTCTTAATTTTTTCGCTGCTAAAAAACATGCCTCAATAGTTTCTCTATTAAATACATTCGGTGCTGCAACTCCATACCCTTCTTTTTTTGCTTTTGCTAACAATTCTCCCATTGGTATCATCATAATCGTTATTCTCCTTTCGGCTTTTCAAATTTCATCACTGTTTATCCGGATGTCTTTATATAAAACAAAAAGCATGCCAACTTAGTGTCATGCTTTTGTCAAAATATTTAATTTTCCTCGAAAAACCTCATATTCCCGCTAAAATATCATAAATATAACCAATTTCAGAAATTGGAATTTTCACACTATAAGTCTTTTCAATCACACTAAACGCTGCCTGTATCTGACGAATTTCCTTTTTGTGAATTTTTTGAAACTTATCTTTCTCTGGATAATCTTCAATTGCCGAATTACGAATCAAACGTTCTGTCAAGCAGCCCACATGAATAAAAAGATTAATTTTTGTACTATTTTTTAGCTTCCTTCCTGTCAAAAACTCATACTGTTTCATTGCCTCTTCAATATGCATTAAAATTTTTTCCGTGTCTAAAATTGTCAAAAATCCTAATAAACGGTTCATAGAAAAATTTCGTATTAAATTATCATTCAATTTTTCCATAGAAACTGCGTCCGCAACATTTTTCAACATATTAATCATCTGTTCCGTTGCTGCTCCGGAAACTAATTGTTCCAATGGAATAAACTTTTCCTGTCCTATTTGGGGATTTTTTGTACCTACAATTCCTAAGACTTCACACTTCTGGTAGATTCCTTTCACAATTTCCACATTTTGTAGTTGATCATAATCATAAGAAATCACTTGAATATCCATTTCTTTTGGAATACTGTTTTCAATCAACAGACGAATCTGCTCCGCCGTTCCTGTGCCGGTAATGCAACAAGTTAAAATAGTTTTTTGTTTTTGTATTTGAGGATATATGATTTTATACTCCGTTTCATTCTCCTCTTCAAGAATCCGAACAATATCTTCTAATTTCTCTTCCTTTTGAATCAATTCTCCTGCCATAATTGCCATTTGTGTTGAAATATTATTCATTACAACGAGCGGTGATTTTAAATTTTCTTCAAAAGATCGATAAATTTCCCTTAAAGAACCCATATCAACCATTAAAATAATTCCATGGCTGACATCATTTTTTTCTACATACTCTTTCATCCATTGCACGACGTCGGATACATTTTTCTCAATTGGCATATCCACAGATTCAAAAATATTTTCATCCAATATTCGGTTAGCAACATCTGCAACACTGCTTGCTGTCGCATATCCATGGGCTAAAATTACTGCTCTTGGTCTTTTCCTGGAAAGGGAAACATTTAAAAGACTTCGAATATAAATTGTCAATGGAATTAAATCTTCTTGTGTTGACACAATATCCATTTTAGAAGACAGCATATTAAGAATCCGCTTTGCAATATGAATTTCCTTCGGATACTCTTCTAATATATACTGCATCAATTCATTGGGAATGAAAATATTTTGTTTCCGAAAGTGTTGATTCATACAGAAAAAATACGCCGTAATCGCATGGAGACTATTTCCTCCAAACTGAACATTACAACTGTACTCTACATATCGAAACGCTTCCTGCACGCTGTTTACAATATATTTACGCATAGTATTTTCATTTTCAGAATTCTGATTATAAATCAAACAATCCAATACATCATTAACTGTATGCATGCATCGTTTTTCAAACTGTTCCTTTGCATAATTCTGACTGCGAAATTCTCCAAAAATAGCAATCAATTTTTCAAACAGTTCTTGATGATAATCTTTTCCGTTCTTATCTCCAGATAATATTTCCTGTATTGGGGCGTTCGGATAAATTTCTACCGTATCATAATTTCCAATTTTATTTTCCGCTTTCTCTGCAATCCCCTTTAACACATCTTCCGGAAGATGCTCCAAATGTATATCAATTTCATTTTTTCGTTTCTCTTTTGCATATGCAGTTGCACAAATAAATTTTATTTTATTCTCTAAATCTCCAATATTTCCTTGATAAAGATGATTTAACAACGCTTCAATTACATTACCAGACACTTTCATCTTCTTATCCAACACCTTACTTTCTTCTATAAAGAAATGGTAAATAAACTGCAAACGTTCTTGCTCTCCTCTCTCTCTCAAAGAAGGTATCTGTACAACAATAGGTATTCTTCTTAAAAATGTATCTAGAAAATTTGATTCCAAATTTTCTGTGGTAGCCATGACCATCCGCACTTTTGCTTTATGCCATCCTTCACTTTCTCCCATTCTTCGAAAAATTCCTTGATCCAGAAAGACAAACAGCTTTTCTTGACTTTCACTGTTTAATCGATGCACCTCATCTAGAAATAACATTCCACCGTCTGCTGCCTCCAACAATCCCTTGGTTGTTGCATAAGCTCCAGTAAAAGCTCCCTTGACGTACCCGAACAAATTACTGGACAATAATTCAATATTATTTACGTACTGAGCACAGTTCATAATTATAAAAGGAGCATCCGGCTTAAGAATTCCTTCTTGCACTGCAAATTCATAAATTTTTCTTGCCATAAAACTTTTCCCTGATCCGGTCGGCCCGTGAAGAAACACTGGAAGACTGGTATTGGGATAAAAAATAGAAGTTTTCATCTGTTCAATTGGGTTTTTTAAACTTCCATTAGAACCAATCAGATTTTGAAAAACATCCTGTTCTTCTACAAAATTTATTTCCTGTTTTTCTTCCTTTTGGATGCCATTTTTCCGCTTATTTTCATCTAAGAGGTCATTCACACTAGCATAAACATCCTTTGACACTGTAAAAAAATTTTTTTCAAATACTTTTTTATCTAGAAAGCGAACCGGTCTTGTATTAATTTTAAAAAATGTTTTTCCAATTTCTTGATTCAGATAATAGCTGACTGTATTTCTTTTTACTTGAAAATATCCGGCAATTGCTTCCGCTGTCAGCACAGTATCTAATTCTTCCAAGCTAATTTTTGCTGTATTTTCTTTTACATATTGAATAATGGAATCTTTCAGCAACTTTCTCTCTCCTTTTCTCATTTTTGTATTATTATTATATATACAATACTTTTCATCTGCAACCCTCTAAATTTTCACACTAACACTTGGCATCATTCTTGCTTTATAAAAAAATATCATTTAAATTGAACTATTTTTAATAACGAGGTGTATAAAAAATGAAGAAAAAACTTTTAATTGCAACACACAGTGTATTTGCTGATGGAATCAAAAATGCTATGGAACTTGTAACTGGAGAACAAAATTCTGTTTCTACTTTATGTGCATATACCAATGACATGACAGAGGTAGAAACTCCTATCAAAGAAATTATTGATGCGTTATGTGATGACGAAGAATTAATTGTAACAACAGATATTTTCGGCGGAAGCGTCAATAATGAATTTATGAAATATCTTTCAAAATCAAATATTCACCTGATTGCTGGAGTAAATCTTCCCTTACTTTTTGAACTAATTATGAATCTTGAATCGGAAAACACAGTTCAAATGATTGAAAATGCAATACAAAATGCCAAAGAACAATTGCAATACTGTAATCCTTTAATACAATGTTCTATTACAGAAGAAAACTTTTAGTAAGATTTGGAGTGTGATGAAATGAATTTCAGCCCTAAAACTACTTTAGTGCAAACCCAAACATTATCTCAAACACAACTACAGTCTTTAAAAATACTGTCTTTGGATAATTTTGAGTTAAATAACTTCCTTCAAAATGAATATATTGAAAATCCTTTGCTAGATTATAATGAAAATTCAAATCTTCCTTCATGGAATCAATATGTTTCCTATTCCTCCGCTAAAGAAGACGAGGATATTTACAAAGAAATCCCTGACTTTTCGGAGAATGGAATCAAAGAATTCCTTCTGGATCAGTTAAACCAAAGAAATTTTTCAGATTTACAGTGGACAGCAATGCAGACCATGATTGACTGTCTAGATGACTGTGGTTATTTTAAATTGTCGTTAAAGGATTTCAGTCAATGGTTTGGTATTGATATATCTACTGTAAAATACTGCTTGGACATACTATCCTCTTTGGAACCATTAGGGATTTTTTCAAAAGATCTTCCACACTGTCTTTTACGTCAGTTAGAAGCAAGGCAGGAACTGACACCGGAACTCAATCAAATCATCCGTTATCATCTGGATGACATTGCTGCTGGAAAAATTAATACTATCACACAAAAACTTTCTATGTCTACACAGGATGTCCGAAAATGTATTGCAAAAATCAGAGAATTAAATCCACGCCCAATCTCTGGATTTCTTACTAATTCCACAGATTATATTGTGCCAGATATTCTTATAGATTATCAAGACAGCAGTTGGATTATTAGATTAAACGATCAGTGGATTGGAAATTATTCCCTCTGTGACTATTATTTAAATATGATGCATACTTCGCAGAGTCCGGAGTTAAAAGAATATTTCCGTAAAAAATACAATCGTGTGCAATTGATTATGCATAGTATTGAACAACGCCGAGAAACAATCTTAAAAATTACATCTGCTGTTTTAGAGCGCCAAAAAGACTATTTTACTGGAAATAGCACATTAAAACCTATGACACTTGCCGATATCGCTTCTGATATTTCGATGCACACATCCACCATCAGCCGTGGAATCAAAAATAAATATCTCCAATACCCTTTTGGAGTGGTTTATTTGAAAGATTTATTCACATCTTCTGCTGGAAAAAAGGATAACAACAGCCCAATTACCGTAAAAAAACAATTGAAGGCTATAATCGCTTCTGAAAACCCTAACAAACCCTACAGTGATTCGACATTATCAAATTTATTAAAACAAAAAGGAATCAAAATTTCCAGACGTACTGTCGCAAAATATAGAGAAGAGATAGGAATTAAAAGTACATATAACCGAAAAATATATAACGAATAGAAAGGCCGCATCTGGAATCCGCAATGCAGAAATGGTACGAGAAATGATAAACGCTGGAGTAGACCAATTCGGAATCAGTCATTCCAGCGTCATGAAAATCATTTTGGAATTAGCTGCAATTGAAAAATCATCGTAATCTTTCTAATATTACTGCTATGTTACGAAACTGTATTCACAGCATTTCCGATACCGTAGCAACATGATGCCTTCATCCTTGCTACGGTAACATCACAATTATCATTGCTTTTGATAATTTCAGTCAATTTTTCTAAATAGCCTACTGCATCCAATTGGGAACTTCCAACATATTCTGACTACCTGAGTACAGAATACAATCCTATGTCAACAAAAAACAGTTAACACTAGACGATCTTTGTCTCATATAAAAAATTTTCAAAGAACCTCTTAATCACGTACTTTTATGTGTACTTCTCTTAATTGCTGTTCTGTAATCTCGCTTGGGGCTCCGTACATTAAATCCTGTGCAGTTCCGCTCATTGGGAAATCATTGATATAGCAGAAGCGGTATGCATTTTTCTCCAGTAAATCCAAACGGCTTCCCAGTTCATCTCTGATCTGCCCCGCATAGATGTAGGCTGCCTTTTCCGGCGCTGCCGATCTTGCGTCTGTCGTATATTTCTGAGCAACATTGTATTTTAATACATCTGCTCCAAAGGTTGATCCTGCCCCCTGTTTTGTACCGCTTCCAACTTCCTCATTGTCAAAGACACTGCACATCGTCACATAATCCTTAGAGCTTCACGATTTATTAATCGTTAAAGCGACAACCCCTTATTTTTATGCATAAAAAATCCCCTCTGTGATTGCTCACAAAGGGGATTTTGATTTATTAGATTAAGATCATCTAAACAATAGGTAATGCCTATTTATCAGACATTTCTTTTAATCTGTTGTATTTAGCTTCTGCGTTTGCTTTAGCTTCTGCGAACAGTGCTTTAGCTCTTTCAGGGTTCTGACGAGATAATGCATTGTAACGAACTTCTCCCATGATGAAGTCTTCGTATTCTGTTGTAGGAGCTTTAGAATCTAAGTGGAATGGATTCTTTCCTTCAGCAGCTAATGCTGGGTTGAATCTGAACAGATTCCAGTATCCAGAAGTAACAGCTTTCTTTTCTTCTGTCTGAGCAATCTTCATTCCACCCTTGATACCATGGTTGATACATGGAGCGTATCCGATTACTAATGATGGTCCTGGATAAGCTTCAGCTTCAGCGATTGCTTTAACTGTCTGGTTGTAATCAGCACCCATAGCGATCTGTGCTACATATACATATCCGTAGCTCATTGCGATTGCTGCAAGGTCTTTCTTCTTAGTTCCTTTACCAGCTGCCTGGAACTGAGCGATTGCACCTAAGTTAGTAGATTTAGATGCCTGTCCACCTGTGTTAGAGTAAACTTCTGTATCGAATACGAATACGTTTACGTCTTCTCCAGATGCTAATACATGGTCAACACCACCGAATCCGATGTCGTATGCCCATCCGTCACCACCGAAGATCCACTGAGATTTCTTAGATAAGAATTCTTTCTTAGCAAGGATTTCTTTGGCAGCGTCACATCCACAAGCTTCTAATGCTGCTACTAATTTATCTGTAGCTGCTCCGTTCTTGCTTCCGTCTGCATATGTGTCTAAGTATTCAGCTGCTGCTGCTTTAACATCTGCGTTATCTGTAGATTCAGCTAATGCAACAACTTTTTCTTTTGTCTGTTCTCTTAATGTATTCTGTCCTGTGAACATACCTAAACCAAACTCTGCGTTATCTTCGAACAGTGAGTTAGCCCAAGCTGGTCCCTGTCCTTTAGCGTTTGTTGTGTATGGTGTAGCAGGTGCAGATCCACCCCAGATAGAAGAACATCCTGTTGCGTTTGCGATGTACATTCTTTCACCGAATAACTGAGTGATCAGTTTAGCGTAAGGTGTTTCACCACAACCAGCACATGCTCCTGAGAACTCAAGCATTGGCTGTCTGAACTGGCTTCCTTTAACGGAATCAGCTTTGAATTTAGCAAGTACTTCTTCTTTAGCTGGTAATTTCTGACCATAGTCATAAACTTCCTGCTGATCTCTCTGAGAATCTAATCCCTGCATTGTAAGAGCTTTTTCACCCTTCTTACCTGGACAGATGTTTACACAAGATCCGCATCCTAAACAGTCAAGAACTGTAACTGTCATAGCGAATTTGTATCCTGGCATTCCAGTCATATCAGCTGTCTTAGTAGCTGCTGGAGCTGCTTTAGCTTCTTCTTCTGTCATAGCTACTGGACGGATTGTTGCATGAGGACATACATAAGCACAGAAGTTACACTGGATACAGTTATCTGGATTCCAAGAAGGAACGTCTACTGCTACTCCACGTTTTTCAAATGCAGATGCACCTAAAGGCATATGTCCATCTACGTAAGGTACTAAATCGCTAACTTTAAGAGCGTTACCTTCCTGTCCGTTAACGTAGTTCTGTACGTTGTTGATGTAATCAACAAGAGGTTTGTTATCTCCCTTAGCTTCAACGAATAAGCTTTCTGTTTCAGCGTCAGCCCATTCAGCTGGAACTGGTACTTCAACGATAGCTTTTGCACCAGCATCGATAGCATCGTGGTTCATCTTAACGATAGCTTCACCCTTCTTGCTGTAAGAAGCTGTTGCAGCGTCTTTCATATATTTGATAGCATCTTCTTCAGGGATGATTCCTGATAATTTGAAGAATGCAGACTGTAATACAGTATTGATACGTCCACCAAGTCCGATTTCTTTACCGATCTTGATACCATCAATGATATAGAACTTAATGTTGTGTTTAGCTAAGTAAGCTTTTACCTGTCCTGGAAGATGTTCTCCAACTTCTTCTGGAGTCCAGCTGCAGTTTAACAGGAATGTTCCACCGTCTTTTAAGTCCTGAACCATGTTATATTTTGTTAAATATGGTGCACAATGGCAAGCAACAAAGTCAGCTTTGTTGATCAGGTATGTTGATTTGATTGGGTCATCTCCGAAACGTAAGTGGGACATTGTAACACCACCGGATTTCTTAGAATCATAATCAAAGTATGCCTGAGCATATTTGTCTGTATGGTCACCAATGATCTTGATAGAGTTCTTGTTAGCACCAACAGTACCGTCGGCTCCAAGTCCCCAGAATTTACAAGCTACGATGCTGTCTGGAGCTGTAACTGGAGTTTCTCCTCTTTCAAGAGATAAGTTTGTAACATCATCCACGATAGATAATGTGAATTCGTTTTTATCAACGTTTTCGAATGTAGCGATGATATCAGCTGGTGTAGTATCTTTAGAACCTAATCCATAACGTCCACCATTGATTGTGCAGCTTTCGAATTTTGTTCCTCTTAATGCGTTAACAACATCAAGGTATAATGGTTCTCTTGCTCCAGGCTCTTTAGATCTGTCTAATACATTGATAACTTTTGCTGTATCAGGGATTGCTTCTACTAATTTCTCAGCAACGAATGGTCTGTAAAGACGAACTTTAACAACACCGACTTTTTTACCCTGTTTCATTAAGTAATCAATTGTTTCGTCGATTGTTTCACAAACAGATCCCATAGCGATGATTACGCTCTCAGCGTCTTCAGCTCCATAGTAGTTGAATAATTTATAATCTGTTCCGATCTTAGCGTTAACCTGATTCATGTAATCTTCAACGATTGCAGGGAAAGCATTATATGTTGAGTTAGCTGCTTCTCTTGCCTGGAAGAAGATGTCTGGGTTCTGAGCTGATCCACGAAGAACTGGATGTTCTGGGTTTAAGCACTCAGCTCTGAATTTGTCGATTGCTTCATAATCAACCATATCTGCAAGATCATCATAATCCCACATTTCGATTTTCTGAATTTCATGAGATGTTCTAAATCCATCGAAGAAATGTAATACAGGAACACGTCCTTTAATTGTTGCTAAATGAGCTACTGCTCCTAAGTCCATAACTTCCTGAACACTAGAGCTGCAAAGCATTGCGAAACCTGTCTGACGACATGCATAAACGTCAGAGTGGTCACCAAAGATGTTCAGTGCGTGAGATGCAAGTGCACGAGCAGATACATCAAATACACAAGGCATCTGTTCACCAGCGATCTTATACATGTTAGGGATCATTAATAACAGACCCTGAGATGCTGTATAAGTAGTTGTTAATGCACCAGCTGCTAAAGAACCATGTACAGTTCCTGCTGCTCCTCCTTCAGACTGCATTTCAACTAATTTTACAGGATGTCCGAAAATATTTTTCTTTCCCTGTGTTGCCCACTGGTCAGTTGACTCTGCCATTGGTGAGGATGGTGTAATAGGATAAATTGCTGCAGCTTCTGTAAAAGCATATGATACGTGTGCAGCGGCTGTGTTACCATCCATGGTTTTCATTTTTCTTGCCATGTTCTCTTCCTCCTAAAAAATCTCGTGTGAATACATTCACACATTGTTAATCTCTACGTCCACCTAGCATATGGGCGTAGAAAATATCACTACAACTTTCACAAGTTGCTTAAAACATAAACAAAGCTGTATACATATAACTTTTGTATACAGCTTTATTCTACATTATTTGCACAAGTTTTTAAAGAGATTTTTATGTATTTTTAGGTATTTTTTTTTGTACGCCAAAAAAATAACAATCTTTTTGAATCCTTAGTAAAATACTCAAGATTTTGAATTCGTTGTATTTGTGCTATTTGTACTATTTTTATCTTTTGTGCTCGTGCTTTTCGCATTCTTATGTTCATCGAATGTTTTTGTGAAAACATGGGTTCCTTTTTTGCTTCCGTCAGTTCTATAATATAGGTAATCATGTTTCTTTGGATGCATCGCAGCCTTGATCGCCGTGTCTGACGGATTACAGATCGGTCCTGCTGGCAACCCTTTCATAACGTAAGTATTATACACCGTTTTCACTTTCAGATCTTTATAATAAACTTTCTTCGCATTATATAATCCATTTGTTGTGGTATACAAAACGGTCGGATCGATCTGAAGTCTCATTTTCGCTGCAAGGCGATTCTCAATGACTCCTGCGATCATCGGACGTTCTGACATATTGCTTGCTTCACGTTCGATCATTGATGCGATCGTCATGATCTCTGCCATAGAACGCTTTCCTTTATAAGACTTCGCAAGTGCTGAATATTTCTTATCGAAATTATCAAGCATCTTCTGGATCAGATCTTCTGGTTTGGAACTTTTGTAAATCTTATAAGTATCCGGATACAGATAACCTTCTAATTTGTACTTTGTTCCCTTCTTTGGGTCAATGTCTTTAATAAAATCGTTTTTATACTGATCTGTATTCTTCGCAGCCTTTATAAATTCATCTGCTTTAAAGACTCCCTGTTTCTCTAGTCGTTTTGCTATCATATCAATGGAATATCCTTCCGGGATCATGACTGTGACGACTCTTCTTGCCTCTGCAAGTTTTCTGGCCTCTTCTGCTTTCTGCTGCCTGTAAGCCATATATTTTCTTCCAGCAAATATACCTCCTGCCACAATGACCACTAGTAAAATGATGACTCCAATGACAAATGGAGCTCTGGAACGATTTCTTCTTCCACGTCTGCGCCCCCTTCTGCGCCTTCTGGAATTATGATCAAAATCTAAATATAAATCCATGATGTCCTCCCAAATTTTTATTATCGTATGATTTTAAAATCATACTGTGTTCCTATGCTATTATACTCGCATTTTGTAGAAATAAAAGCTTTTTCATTAAATTTTGTTCATATTCTTAACTTTTTTGTAATTTTTGTGAAAAAATATGCATATTTTTGGATTGTAACTCTTCTGGTCAAACTGCTGTACTTTTTTTAGTATTTCCATTATAATCAAAGCATAGCCGTAAATGGCAAAAGATTATAAAATATAGAAAGGAATTTCATATTATGGCAAATCCAATTGTAACGATCACTATGGAAAATGGTGATGTAATGAAAGCAGAATTATATCCGGAGATCGCTCCGATCACTGTTGAGAACTTTGTAAATCTTGTAAAAGACGGTTTCTATGATGGTTTAACTTTCCATCGTATCATCAACGGATTTATGATCCAGGGTGGATGCCCATTAGGTACAGGAACAGGCGGTCCTGGACATACGATCAAAGGAGAGTTCAGCCAGAACGGTGTGATCAACAACTTAAAACACACTCCTGGTGTTTTATCCATGGCTCGTTCTATGATGCCTGATTCTGCCGGATCACAGTTCTTTATCATGCACAAAGCTGCTCCACATTTAGATGGACAGTACGCAGCATTTGGTAAGATCATCGAAGGAATGGATGTTGTAAATAAGATCGCTGAAGTTGCAACAGATTATTCCGATAAACCATTAGAACCACAAGTTATGAAGACTGTAACTGTGGAAGAATAGTCAACTATATCCTTACAGCACAGAGCCGGACCATCAATCTTCATTTGTATCCGGCTCTTAATTTTTATGAATATTTAGATGGTGAATGATAATATGAGTGAAAACAACAAACTAATCTTTATGGATGTCGATGCGACTTTGTACAGTAAAGAACAGCGTCTGGTTCCAGAATCTACGATCAAAGCAATCCATGAAGCACAAGAAAATGGTCATAAAGTCCTGATCAACACTGGACGACCTCTTGTTTATTTTGAAAAAGAGATTCTCGATATTGGCTGCGACGGTTATCTTTGTTCTAACGGAGTTCACATCCTTCTTGATGGCGAAACGATCTATCACAAAACAGTTCCTGAAACAGTGGTCGAACAGATCAAACGGATTTGCGAAGAAAACAATATCTATGGAACTTTTGAAGGGGAAAAATGTTCTTATTTCCGCGATCATAATGTTGACTTTCATCCACATTATGGATTTATGATCACTGCTTTTGACCTTGCTCCTTATATGGCGCATGAGTTTACATGGGATCATGTTGAAAATCCTGATAAAGGGACTGGTCTTACATATGTCGCTGATCATCTCAATATCTCTACAGATGACTGCTACGCATTTGGAGATAGTAATAACGATATCTCCATGTTTAAAGCTGCTGGCCATGGAATTGCTATGGGAAATGCCTGTGATGAGTTAAAAGAAATTGCAGAATATGTTACAGATTCCGTAAACGATGACGGGATTTATCATGCATTTGAACATTATCATTTGATTTAATATAAGAGGGGTATTGCAAGTTTTTGTTACTACTTTTGCAATTTAGAAGAAAAGCAGCTAGAAATCTTAAATTTTGATTTCTAACTGCTTTTTCTTTCAATAAATATCAGAGATTACTTTACTATTTAATTTTAATTGTAACCGTCTTGCTCTTTCCGCTTCCATCCACTGCTCTTGCTGTGATCTTCACGGATTTTTTCTTTCCAGCTTTGTATGTTGTTACAGTTCCTTTGGAAGAAACTTTCGCATATTTTGTATTGCTGCTTGACCATTTTAAAGTTCTATTTGCCCCTGAAGATGCACTTGTTTTTCCTTTCAGATATAACTTCTTACCAGCTTTTACTGATTTAACTCCAGAAATATAGACTTTCTTGACAATACCTTTCTTGACATAGATCTTATATGATGCTTTCTTACCACTTCCGTCTTTGGCTGTCGCTGTGATCGTTACTGTTTTTCCACCCATTTTCTTCTTCGTTGTAACGACACCGCTGCTGCTGACTGTTGCAACTTTGGTATTGCTTGATTTCCATGTAACACCTTTATTGTATGCGTTAGATGGTGTTACGGTCGCCTTTAATGTTACTTTCTTACCAGTTGCGATCTTGTTAGATGTTGTTGTTGTGATCGTAATCTTGCTGACTTTGATATTTTCTACTGTTACGATGCAGTACATTACATTTCCGTCAGATGTTATTGCCGTAATAATTGCTTTTCCTGCAGCCTTAGCTGTTAATTTACCTGCTGCATCAACTGTTACAACTGCTTCGTTAGAAGATGTCCATTTTACTGTTCCGATTGAAGCTGTTGCATAATCTGGTAAATATGTGATCTTCAGCTGTTCTGTCTTGCCTGGATTTAATGTTACAAATGTTTTGTTTAATACAACCGCCTGTGTAGGAATCTTACCTGTTTCATCTGTTGTGTAAACTTTGATCGTTTTTGTTGTTGTTCCAGCTTTTAATGTCAGTGTTGCCATCTGACCTTTTGTTCCGGCTTTGATCTTATCTCCTGTAATGGATACTGCTGCCAGATTAGATGATGTGATCGTGCATGCTTCTTTGCTATCTACGAATACACCTTTTGTAAACTGCTGTATTGTTAATTCCTGTCCTTCTTTTAGATACAGGCTGTCGCTTAAGAATGACATTCTTGTCGCTGTGCTTGCTGTTGTTGGCAGATATAATGATTCTAACTGTGCTTTCAGATCATTTAATGCTGTAAAATCTGTCACAGATGTTCCTCTTAGATAGAGTGTTTTTAACTGTTTTAAATTCTTTATGAAACTGATGTCTGTGATGTTTTTGTTGTTTTCGAGGTCGATCTTTGTGCAATTAACTGCTTCGGATAAACCTGCTAAATCTGCATTCGTCAGATCTTTATTTTCTAAATTAATAGATTTTACATTTTTGATCTCTTCTGTTGAGATCATTCCATCGTTATTTGCATCTGCCTCTAATGCATCGTATACTTTGTAACTTGTCAGTGGAATGATATCTTTTCCTACGGCTGCTACCTGAATCTCAATCGTTGCTGTATATGTCTTTCCTGCTCTTGCTACTACCGCTTCTACCGTTGCTTTTCCTGCTGCTTTTGGTTCCAGATAGTATGTCTTTGTTCCATCCTGCGCTGTTTCTGTGCGAATATTTAAGATCTTTGCATCTTTTGATGTGATCGTTACTACATCATCTTTTTCCAGATTATTTAACTTGATCTGTTTCTTAAATGCTCCTACACTTACATTTGGATCATTTTTATCAAACTCTGGTGTTGTTGCACTTTTGGCTGTCACATTTACTGGAATTGTTGCAGATACTGTTGGTGTTGTTGTACTTTCAACTTTTAAATTCGTCGTTCCTACTTCTGCTGTATCCACTGCTTCCAGACTTATGGATCCATCTGACTGAACCTGGATTGATTTTAATTTTGCTGTTGTTCCTGCTGCTACTTCCTCAGAATACTTAACATCTTTGCATCCTTTTAAGATTCCTTTTGGAAGGATAGGATCATTTGTTTTGGCTCCTTTTTCTACTGTGATCGGATCTTTCTTAATCAACGCAATTCTGTCTGCTGTGGAAACCTTTGTACCTTCCAGATTGATTTTCTTTAGATTCGTCATAGATTTTAATGCATCAATCTTACTTATATTTGTATTCTTGCTTAAATCTAATTTTTCACAACCAGTTGCATACTGAAGATATGCTACTTCTGCATCTGTCAGACCTTTATCAGAAAGATTGATCTCTGTCTTCGCTGCTAAGTCTGCTTTGGTAAGTGCACCTTCTTCCTTTCCACTAAATACCTGATACATCGTTTGTGAAGTAAATGGAATGATATTATCATCTTTGCTTAAATTAAATTCAAGCTGAGCACTTACTCCATCTAATGGCTTTTTATTCTTTTCAAATGTTGCTATTACAGTAACTTTTCCGCTGTCTTTTAATGCAATCGGCATATACTTCACAACTTCTGTTCCATCTGCTTGTTTGAAAGTCTTTTGTTCAATCTTTAATGCTGTTTGATCAGAAATATTGAAGTTGACTTTATCAAAGTCTTTTGCCTGAGTTCCCTGGAATTCATAATACTTGAAATTTCCTACTGTTACATTCTGGGATTCTGCCGCAAAGGAAATTCCACTTGTAACTGTTGGTGTGGTTGTACCTTCCTGTGTCACCGCTGCCTGATTCCCCTGATCTGCTGTTGCCGCCATTACCGTAAATCCGTTGACCGGTATCATAGATATGCTGAGCAGACATGCTAACAGTTTCTTTCTACTCTTGCCATTTAAGTGGCTGAATACTTTCCATCCTTTTTGCATGAAATTCGTCCTCCTTTTCTTCATGTTTGAATCTGCATATTGCTTTGTTTATTATAACACTTTTTTGTGTAGAATGCATAAAAGAGTGATCAATCTGATCACTCTTTTAGCGCATTTTGGGATTATTTAATTTTAATCGTTACAGTTGCTTTCTTTCCACGTACTTTTTTCCGTGGAATCTTAGTCTTCTTCATAAGTGAAAGCTCCCTATTAACTTATTATCCCTATTTACAATTACTATACTTTTTTAATTATACTCCTGCATTAATCTTTATTCAATGTATTTGTTCACATTTTATACACATTTTTCATGCATACAACAACAATAAAAAGACTAGGACAATCAGTTTTGGAAGATGTATATCTATACAATCCAAAACTGACTGTCCTAGTCTTTTGTTCATTAGAGTTTTATTTAATTATTTTTATATCTAATGCTGTGGCGCTCCATTAGGTTCCAATGTTCCTCCAACCTGTTTCTTCATTCTGAATCGGTAGAAGATGATCGTTGCTAATGTTGACACAACTAAGATTCCAACAAATACTGCAATATCCTGTCCGATCCGTCCATCCATGGATAGTGTGTGACGGAATGCGTGTACTGTATAGCTGAATGGCATATATTTGTGTAATACTGTGTAGAAGTGTGGTGCCATATCCAATGGATATGTTCCTCCGGCTGCACCTAACTGTACGACCATGAATACTAACATGACGTAACTTCCGACACGGTTTAATAACATCTCGCCAAAGCAGATCAATGACATAAATGCCATGGATGCTAAGACGGCCATTCCAAATGTTTTTCCTACGTAATGTGGTTCGAGTCCATTGATTCCCATTAAAACTGCAACCATGATCACTGCCTGCGCAATGGATACTGCTGCCATAACTGTGACTTTGCTTAACCACCACTGAAGTCCACTCTTGACTTCTTCGTTTTTCTCCATTAAAGGATACATTAATGTAAATGCCATACATGCTACGAATAATCCAACGGACATCATATATGGTGCCATTGCGTGACCATTGTTATCAACGTGTGAATATTCTACATTCTTAGCTTTTACTGGTGCGGCAAACATTTTGTTTGTCTTCTTGGTTGCCTTGATACTGTTAACCTGATCTGCTCCTTTTTGTAAGGAATCTTTTAATGTCTTGCTTCCACTCTGAAGTGTTCCGATTCCATTTCCAAGAGTTGTAGATCCTGCTGCTAACTGACTTGATCCACTTGCGATCTGTCCAGCTCCAGATGCTAACTGTCCGGCTCCACTGTTTAATGTATTGTTGTTAGCAACTAAGGCTGCTGTTCCTGATTTCAGTGTTTTTGTTCCTTTGTAAAGTTTTGCTGTTCCTGACTTAAATGTTGGAAGTTTTGAGCTTACCTGACCAATTCCACTATTCAGCTGAGTTGCTCCGCTATTTAATGCTTTGGAATTGTTTGTTAATGTTGTAAGTCCTGTGTTCAGACTTTCAACTCCTGCTGTGTAGTTGGCAATTCCAATCTTTAATCCGCTTGTGCTGTCGTTGATTCCAGATTCTAAGGTTGTCATTCCTGTCTGTACTTTTGTAGCACCTTCTGATAACTGGGTCAACGCCTGGATCATACCCATTGTATCCTGAGTTGTTCCCTGACGGTCTAATGTTGTTTTTACTTCATTTAAGCCTTCATACAGACCATTCATCATCGCTTTTTCGTATCCAGAAAGTGTCTGGGATGATTCTGCAAGTTGCTTAGATGATTTTGCTAAAGAACTAACATATGCTTTCACTGTTGCAAGTTGCTGTTCACTACTTGCGGACTGTGTTTTTGCTGTTGTTTTTGTATCTGCCGCTTTCTGTGCATTTGTATATGTTTCATCAACATTATTTTCAACATCAGATGCTGCGCTATCTACCTCGTCGATTTCAGCTAATAATGCTTTTTTATCTTCTTCGCTTAATTTATCAAGTACAGATGAATTCTTTAACTTGCTTACTTTGCTGTTTAAATCAGATACACTTGACTTTGCATTTGCTGCACTGCTTGCTGCCTTCTTAGCTGTTTCATTGTTTGCTGTCTGTGTTGATGTCTCTGATGCGGTTGATCCAGCAGAAAGCATTTGATTTAATTCATTTAATTTTGTATTAAATGCTTCTAATTGTGTATCGAAATTGCTTCGTTTGCTTATAATTCCATCTTTCTTCGCTTCATTTTCTTTTAACTGAGTTCCAAGTCCATTGGATGTTTCTTTTGTCTGACCCAACAGATTTTTAAGACCTGCTGATAATGTTCCAGTTCCATCTTTTAAATCCTTACTTCCACTGGATAATTTCTCAACACCTGCATTTAATGCTTTATTATTCGCTGCAAGCTGTTTGCTTCCAGCCTGTGCTGTACTGACTCCGTTTGTGTACTGGGAGATTCCTAATTTTAAGGATTTAGAGCCATTGGATAACTGAGTTGCTCCTGTCTGCAGAGCTGCAACTCCATTTTTCAATGTCTTTGTTCCTGATTTTAAAGATTTTGCTCCACTATCAACTTTGGCTACACCTGCTGTGTATGTTTTTAGTCCTACAGAAAGTGATTTTGCTCCATTCTGAAATGTTAATGTGCTGGATGCTAACTTCTTTAAATTCTGTTCGATCGTATCATTTCCAGCTTTCAGCTTTTTCGCTCCGCTTTCGATCTTTTTAGATCCATCTGCTGCTTTCTGGAAACCGCTTCCGGCTGTCTTGATCTGATCAAATACGGTCTTTACATAAGTTTCTGTTACTTTTTCTCTGACTGACTTCTCAATCTTCGCCATGGCACTATCATCCATCTTGGATGCTACATAGTTCGTACCTGGGTTTGTCTTGTATGTCAGTTTCATCTGTTTTGGATTCTTATCCATTAATGTTGTTGCATTCTTTGAGAAATTTTCTGGAATGGAAATGATCATATAGTATTCTCCACTCTTCAATTCTTCCTCTGCTTTCTTGTCACTTACAAAATGAAAATCCAGTGATCCTGAATCTTTCAGATTCTTTACCAGATCATCTCCTACTTGTAATGTTTTTCCCTCGTAATTTACCTTCTTATCGTGATTGACTACCGCTACTGGTAATTGATCTGCGTCTCCGTATGGATCCCACATAGAACCAAGGAATACAGATGTATAAATTGCAGGAATCGTAATGATCGCGATCAAAATGATAATCATCCAGGGGTTCTTTGAAATTTTCTGCCATTCTCGTTTTAACATGATCACAGCTGCTCCTTCCTTGCATTTTTATTACTTAAATAGAGGTCATACCTCTTTGAATCATTGGTTATTATATGCACTTCCTTGATAAAAGTCAACAATTTATTGAACATTGGTCATTTTTTTATTTCATACATAACTTTCTTTTTCATTTATGATATATCATTTTTCTTCTGTTCATTTTCTTTTGATTCTGTTATGATAAAAGTGCTTTTTTTATTTGAATTTTAATGGAAACGAGGAATTTTATTACATATGATACAAGATATTTATCCACATAAACTAAACAATCAATATCATCCAGATCAAAAACCAGATGCTGACAGCATTATTTTATATTTTACACAGGAAGGTCTTCTTCATCGTTTATTAAAGAAAGAAGACTTAGAAGAAATGGGGCATGAAAATCTATTTTCTCTGGATGAAATGATCTATACCGGTGATGGTAAGAAACTTGCAAGACCAACTCTTTTAAATGAGGAACATCTATTTTTATCATTTCCTAGATTGAGTGATTTTGTGAATGATACTCATGTTACAGAAGAAACTCTTACATATCTTTTCTCTGTGGATGATGACAACTACTTCTTATTAAATGAAGCTCCTGAAGAGATTCCTGAAGATTATGAATTTAATACAGTCCGCGAGCTTCGCAATTTACAGATTGGCCCAAAATACCGCACGTTTGCTGCAATCACTGGTTTACATCTTTATAACTGGTACCGCACAAACCGTTTCTGTGGATGCTGTGGACACAAGACCGTTCATTCTTCCACAGAACGTGCTTTAAAATGCCCATCTTGCGGTCATCTGATCTATCCAAGAATCGTGCCTGCTGTGATCGTTGGTGTTAAAAATGGTGATAAGATCCTGCTTACAAAATACCGCAAAGGATTCACTCCTTTTGCATTAATTGCTGGGTTTACGGAAATTGGTGAAACTTTGGAAGAAACTGTTGCACGAGAGGTCATGGAAGAAGCTGGTATTCGTGTGAAGAATATTCAATATTATAAATCTCAGCCTTGGGGTGTTGTGGATGATCTGCTGGCTGGTTTTTATTGTGAGGTAGATGGAGATACAGAGATTCATATGGATGCTTCAGAATTGAAACTTGCTGAGTGGAAATCTCGTGATGAAATTGAATTGCAACCAAATGATTTTAGTTTGACGAATGAGATGATGCGGGCGTTTAAAGAAGGAAAGTTTTAGTTTGAAGACGGAAATTATTGGTGGAATATTATAAAAAGAGATCATGTGTCCGTACGCTTTGCTGACACATGATCTCTTTTTATAATATTCAAATAATTTACGTCATTCAAAACACTATACATTGTGTATGTTAGACGGTATTGGTTGATAATTTTTGTATTTATTAACAGAAAGTAAAAGGACTTCTACAACACCGATTTGTTGGAATGTTTATGAAGCATAATAACATTACTTTATGTTTGAAATACAATAGAAAGTGTCCCACTTTTCCCTTTGGAAGCTACTTTGGATGTCTCTTTTTCATTTAATAAAAATATTTATTTTGCTGTAGCAGTTTCTTTATGCCCACTCTTTATCTTATCATACTGTGCAAACATACCTGCAAGTAATGTTCCAGAGATTGAGTGCCATACACAAGATACTGCACAAATAATTGCTGATTCTGGTGTTGATGCGAACTGGGCTGTTGTTGTTGCAAGGTTTGTTGCTAATCCAGCATTCTGCATTCCAACTTCGATAGAAATTGTTCGTTTCTTTGCTGTGTTCATTCCAGTAAGTTTTCCCGCACAATATCCAAGGAAATATCCGAAACCGTTGTGTAAAAGTACTGCAACAAAGATCACGATTCCAGACTGGAAGAATTTTGATCCCTGTGATGAGATAACTCCACCAACAACACATGCAAGTCCAAGAACTGCCACACCCGGCATGACTTTCTGAACTTCTTTGAATGCTTCATTTTTTCCTAATGCGTAGTTTAATGCAAACCCGATCGCTACTGGTACGATAACCGTTTCTATGATAGATACAAACATTGGTAATCCATGAATTGTGATCTTGGCTCCGCTTGCCAGAAAGGATACCATCAGTGGTGTCATCACTGGAGAGAGGATTGTAGATACAGTTGTCATTCCAACAGAAAATGCAACATCTCCACCGCAAAGATAGGACATAATGTTTGATGATACTCCTCCAGGACAGCATCCTACAAGAATCAGTCCAAGAGCGATTCCATCTGGCAGATTCAGTAATTTTGTAATTGCAAATGCCAGGAATGGCATGATCAGATACTGAGCGATCGCACCAATACAGATATCAAATGGTCTTTGTGCAAGAATTTTGAAATCTTCTGTTGTCAGTGTCAATCCCATACTGAACATGATGACACCAATAATGATAGACTGACTCGTGAATTTATTTGCTACTGGATCCGTGAATAATTGAAAATTCACCCACCCCATCAACGATGGCAGGAAAAATGTAATGACTGCGATCGCGATGACAACGATAGATGTGTAGTCTGATAAAAATTTGCTTAGTTTTTGTAGTTGTTTCATATTATGTTACCTCCTGATATTCCTCACCGCCCTTCGCTATAAATCAAGAAAGAATCCTGCTCAGAGGACTTTTTATTTCATCGAAATTTTCTATGCAATAAAAAAGCCCCTTCTCAGAAAAATCCTGAAAAGGGACGAACTAATCCGCGTTACCACCCAATTTCTGCAATAAAATTACAGCTCTTAACGTACTATCATACGCTTTCCTTATAACGGAGGATTCCGGCGAGACTTACTGGTTCAAAATATTAATGTCAAGTAATGTTCAGTCCGCATCTTAGAGATGATATCTGTTCATGAAAATGTATCTGCTCACACCAACCGCAGACTCTCTGAAACACTTGATTCAAAAACAGCATTGTTCTCTTCAACGAATTTCGGTGAAGTTTATTTATTTAAAATATATTATAGTCCTTTGAGATAATTTGTCAAGTTTTAGTTTGAAGACGGAAATTATTGGTGGAATATTATAAAAAGAGCTCATGTGTCTGCAACCCACTCGCGTTCGGACTCCCACGTAGCTGTACTAAGTTCCTGAATGGTCTAACGACCATCCACTCACTAAGTGCAGACGTGTCCGTACGGTTGCCGACACATGAACTCTTTTTATAATATTCAAATAATTTACGTGATTCAAACCAATATACAGTGTGTATGTTGTACGATACTAGTTAATAATTTTTGTATTTATTAACAGAAGGTAAAAGACCTTCTACAACACCGATTTATTGAGATGTTTCGGAGTATAATAAACATCTGTCTGCAACTACATAAATTGAAAACCAATAACGTCTAACATACACACCCTTCCGTTTGAAAATTCTTAATTTTATACGAGAATGTCTTCAGGTATTCATAAAAACATAAAAAAAGATAGAGGTACGAAATGATAGAATTCCATAGGATCTTTTGCAAAATCGCAGCCAACACGGGCACTGTTTGAACGCAGTGAGTTGTGCAGGAGTGTTGGCGGATCAGCGTTTTGCAAAAAATCCGTCAATGGAATTCGTTTTTCGTACCTCTATCTTTTTTTATGTTTTTATGAATACTCGATACATTTCCGTTATACAAAATTAAAATTTTATACTTCTACCATATTCATCTGTTTCTTTCATACACTGAATAAAGCTTTCCTTCGTAACCCCAGCATTCTCAGGTTTGAAGTCCCATTCTGTAGTGGTCATTGCTTTCTCTGCCATTGCATCAAAATCATCTTCTGTGATCTCAATGTCTTCAAAGCATACTGGCAATCCCATACTTAAGTTGAATTTTGCGATTCGTTCTCTTTCTTCGTATTCTTTTCCGAAAGTTAACAGGCATAGCACACCTAATGATACGATTTCTCCATGTAAATGTTTTTCTCCGCCTTTTGTAACGGTTGATCCGTAATATACACAGTGTGCAAGGCTTGAGTTATAGTAATATTTTGGTGCTGCACTTACCATGTTAGATACTAATCCTGTACTGATGATGATGTCTAACGCTACCTGTTCTAATTCATAAGATACTTTATTCGCTCTTAAGTCGTCCAATGCTTTCTTTCCATATTCAACAAGTGGTGTAGTACAGATCTTGCTTAGCTGTACTCCCATCATTGGTGTATGGGATAATTCGTCTTCTTTGGATGCAAATACTGCTTCACATTCTTTGCTTAATGCATCTCCGATTCCTGCCCATAATAATTCTTCTGGTGAATCAGCGATGATGGATGATTCGATGAATGTATGGTTTGCATTCTTTGGATAGTAATATTCTCTGAATGATCCATCTGGGTTATAAATTACAGAGATTGCTGTGACAGATGCACAGTTTGATGCTACGGTTGGGAAGCAGAATAATGGTTTATCCATTTCATTTGCCACGTATTTACATGTATCACAGGCACGTCCTCCACCGACTGCGAAGATCATGTCTGCTTTCTTGACAACGTCCATGTCGATCAATGCGTTACCATTTTCATAGGTGGAATCACCACCGTACCAGATAAAATCAAGGATTTCTACATCGGAATCTTTGATTCCTTCTAAGATCTTATCTTTTGCTTTAGACATCGCGATCTTTCCACCGATGACAACAGCTGTTTTTCCATAAAATCTTGTTGTATGCGGAATCTCTTTATAACATCCCTCTCCGATCGTATAACTTGGTAAATTCACACTATAATAACTCATCTTGTTCGTTGCCTTCTTTCTATTTATTCTTTTGACTCTTTATATTGGCTACATTATAGTCCTCAATTCTCAAAAAATCAAAGAATCTTGTGTTCTTTTTCTTATTCATGAATTTTATTCCACATTGATAAATTTTACTTGATTTCCATGCAACTTTATGACATTCACAAGATCAGCAAGTTTCATCCAAATCGTTGCTGTATTATCATTTGGATGGACTGCAATGTATTCATATTCTTTCAGATCTTCGTCAAAGAATACCGGAATCACACATTCCTGATCGTTCAAAACGCCTAACGGCGAAACAGATCCGGGTTCAATATTTAAATATTTCATTAGACGCTCGGCTGAGGCAAAACTTAGTCTGGAACTTCCAATCTCGTCTCTTACTTTCTTAAGGTCTGCCTGCTTGTCTTCCCGAATGATCACAAGAAAATGATGCTTTCCGCTGCCATCTCGTAAAAATAAATTCTTAGCCCCTATTCCATTCTCATGATTCCACAGGTCAGAGTCTTCGATTTCATCGACTGTGTATACCGCTTGATGTTCAAACATTTCATATTCGATGTTCTGCTCATTTAAAGTATCTAACACGATTTTTCTATTTTCATTCATTTTATTCATTATCTTATCTGCTGCTGTCCGCTTGCTGCATAAATCTCGTACCATTCATAATGCTCTAATTTAACATCCATTGCTTTCACTGCAGATTCAATCCTCTCAACCTTTCTGCTTCCAACGATCGGCATTGCCTGTACTGGATGATACATGATCCATGCATACACGATCGTATCTGGTTCACAGTTATGTCTCTCAGCGATTTCTTTGATCTTATCCATTGCTTTCTTACATTGTAGATCATCTTCTTGAAATAATCTTCCTCCTGCAAGTGGTGACCATATCATTGGATGAATTTTATTAACTGTCAGATAATCCATCATTCCAGAATTGAAATGTTCAAAGCATACTGGGTTCCATTCAATCTGATTCGTTACAAGTGCTCCGTCAACCGCTTTATTCATTGCATCAAATTTAAATGGATCAAAATTTGACACTCCGATTTCTTTGATCAGCCCTTCTTTCTTCAGATCCAGCATTGCTCTGCCTGCCTCCCATGGATCTAAAAGAGGGTCTTCTCTGTGAATTAAATATAGGTCAAGATAATCTGTATGTAATCTCTGAAGACTTTCTTTACAGGATCGTACGATTCTATCATAAGTTGTATTATAATACCCAAATGATTCTCCATTAATTTCTTGTTTGTAAATTCCTGTTTTTGAAATCAGCTCTACTTTTCCCCTTAATGCCGGATCTTTGGCAAATGCTTCCCCTATCTGGGATTCACATAGAGTATCTGCATAAATCTCTGCTGTATCAAAAGATGTTACACCTAAGTCTATACTTGATTTCATGTTATCAATAAGTTCGTCTGTTGATAATTCCCAAGTATCCAGTCTCCAAAAACCTCGGATGATCTGAGATAAGGAAAGGTTATCTGTTAATTTAATCTTTGTCATATTAATCTCCATTCTGTTTTTCTTTCATCATAACATATTTTCTTTTAACAACGCATATTTTTTACCCGCAGGAGCTTGTGATTTCTTAAGGTTCCAGGGACCTTAAGGTTGGCGGAACGTTGACAGACAAAGAAACATGGACGTTGGCACGAATCTGTAAAACATCATATTACAAATACAAAAGAGAACTGCAGCAAGAACTACTTCTGGAAAAGGGGCCAAGACAGAAAAATGATCGCCCTAAACCTGTCAATTTAAGCGATCATTTTTTGATTCATTAAATATCAGGTGACCGTCATATCGGTAACACCTTTTTCTATTATTAGAATATCATTTCATTTTTTTATGTCAAGACTTACTCCATTAACAACATAACATACTTCTTTCATTGTTATTGTTCAACGGTTAGCTGGACATTAACTAAAAAAGAAAACCTGTGCCATTGAACTTTCTTTTTTATAATATCTTAAGTGTACGTTCTAAGTACTCCCAATAATAAATCAAAAACTCTTCAAATAAGAAATTAAAAATAAGAAAAAGAAACCATACATACTAACCATTATCTCAAAACTAACTCTTACTATCTTAGAGACTTTATTTTTTTAATAACAATGCGAAAAAATAAAAATTATTATCATTAATGCTAAGCCAATAACTATAGTATTTCTATTCATGTTTATTTCTGAAAATGCTCCCAAACATATATTAGCTATTAATACACATATAGTCGAAATACTTTTTTTGAATACGGTCCTCCAAATCCATAATAATCTACAGGATTTATCAAAAAACGACTTATAATAATTATTGGTAATATCCAAAATGTCCAAATCATCCATAACTTAGCAATTGTTATCATAATAAAGGTATTGTTTTGATTTACTGAAAACAGCCACCAGGCGGGAATTAATGATATTAAAAAAATAATTTCTGGAATTGATCCTTATTTAATTTTAGTTATTTCGAATTGTGATTCTTCTGCATTTTTATAGGTATAAAACATCATATATAAAAAAAATCCCGACCGCAATAGTTACACTTATTAATAACATCCACATTAATTGATTGATATTCTCACACCTTTGTATCTGCTTAATAGGAAGATAATTTTTTCCATCTACTTTTAAAGATAACACCATTTTATTGTTATTTATCAAATATGTTATTTTCTTATTATGTTTTATTTCATTAGGAATTTGTGGATATTTAGGGAATTCTCGCTCTCCTATTAAAAAAACAGACCCAACATAAATATCCCTTTATCCTCGGTTTTTATTTATGTTGAGTCTGTTATTTCTTTATTCAGATAGATAAAAAACTAAATTATTCAATAGAAAGAATCTCCATATTCGCCTGTCCTTCCACAGCTCCATATGTGAATGTGATCTTAGTTCCTTCGTCCATATCATTTAATTTATTCACAAGGTCTTCATCATTCACCATAAATGTCTGGTAACTTCCGTCAGACATCTCAATCTCTACAGAACTTGTGTCTGCAAATCCATTATAAGTACCTGTTGCACTCTTTGGTTTGGCCTGTTCATCTTTCTTTGTTGCTGTTGTTGTCTTTGTATGTTCTTTTGTGCTTTCTTCTGATGTTGCTGTTGCAACTGGTTTTTCTTCTTCTGTCGTGTCTTTTTCTGTGTTTTCTTCTGTTGTAGGTTCTGCTGTTGTCGTCTCGCTGTTTGTTGATTCAGGGCTGCTTGGGCTCTTCTTTCCGCAAGCTGCAAATGTAAATGCGCTTAGCACGATGATTGTTGAAATTAATAAAAATCTTTTTCTCATAGTTCATATACTCCTTTCTGAGATAAGTTCAGTATATCCTATTTATACTTTCATGGCAAGTTTCTATCATATTCCTAGTCTTATTTTCATATCATTAGAGGTAGAACATAAAGGAGGATCTATGTTGAACGAAAAATATCAGGCACTGCTGGATCAATATGATATTTCTGTCTCTCATACCCGACGGGGCCGAGGCTGTGTTTTGTGTTTTGGGGAAAATGATGTCTATGCCTTATCCCAGACTTCTCTATCAGAAGAACGTCTTTGTGCTGTTTCTGAATGGACTTTGGCAATGCATGACCATCATTTTTATAAAACCGACCAGTACATTTTAAACAAAGACGGATATTTTCTTACTTTTGACCGGTATTACGAAACATTTGCGCTTAGAAAAACTTATTTGGGTACGGAATGCGATATTCATGCTTTAAAAGATATCAGATCTTCTGCGGAAAATCTCGCAAGCTTTCATAATCATTGTCTTGCTATTTCTTTTTCATCTGAAAATCTTAGAAAATATACATCCATTTCCACATATTATGAGCAAAAATATTTGGAATTAAAAAGTATTGCACGTTACATACGCAAACGCAAAAAGAAAGGGATTTTTGAATATTTATTTTTGGAACAGACGAAAGCCTTCTGGGAACAGATGGAGCGTTCCATCCAAATCTTAAATGAAACCACACCTTCCCGCTGTGGATGGTGTCATGGGGCTTATAACCACCATAATATCATCATGACATCCTCTGCCCCTGCTACGATTCATTTTGAACATTTTTACCATGGATATCCGATTCTGGATGTTTATTATTTCCTAAAGAAGGCACTTGAGAAAAATAATTATAATTTTGCCTTTTGTGAAACCTTTTTATCAAACTATGACCGCTTTATGCCTTTGTCAAAAAATGATCTTTTATGCCTGTATGGATTGTTTTTATTTCCGGAAAAATTCTGGAAGATCTCGAATCAGTATATGGCACACAAAAAACATTGGATTTCTCCACGATATATTGAGAAATTAGAGGAGTTTATCCACAATAAAGAAGCTCGCTCGATTTTTCTCGAAAAATATGTACAAATTTATAATGTTTTTTCATGAGTTTTAAGGTATAATTAAACAAAAGGCATTTTTATAACTTAAAGGAGGAGTAATTTATGAACTACAAAGAAACTTATCAGGAATGGCTTTCTAATCCTTATTTTGATGAAGATACAAAAAAAGAATTAACAGCTATCGAGAACGACGAAAATGAAATCAAAGAACGTTTTTACGCAGATCTTGCATTTGGTACTGCTGGACTTCGTGGAATCATCGGTGCTGGTATCAACCGTATGAATATTTATGTTGTAAGAAAGGCTACTCAGGGATTAGCTGATTATATCTTAGAACAGGGAACAGATAAGAAACGTGTTGCTATCGCATTTGATTCAAGACATATGTCTCCTGAATTTGCTGACGAAGCAGCCCGCACTCTTGCTGCTAACGGAATCAAAGCATTTATCTTCGAATCCTTACGTCCAACACCAGAATTATCATTTGCCGTAAGACATTTAGACTGTATCGCTGGTATCAACGTAACAGCCAGCCATAACCCACCTCAGTACAATGGATACAAAGTATACTGGGAAGATGGTGCTCAGTTTACAGATCCTCATGCTTCAGGTGTTACAGCGAAAGTTAATGCGATCACTGACATTTCAACTTGCAAGACAATGTCTAAAGAAGATGCCGTAACTGCAGGTTTATATGAAGTGGTCGGTAAAGAAGTTGATGACGCTTATATCGCAGAAGTTGAAAAACAGGTGATCAATCAGGCTTCCATCGATGAGATGGCTTCCAAATTAAAGATTGTTTATACTCCTCTCCATGGAACAGGTAATCTTCCAGTACGTCGCGTACTTGATGATCTTGGATTTAAGAATGTATATGTTGTCCCAGAACAGGAACTTCCAGATGGTGACTTCCCAACAGTCAGCTATCCAAACCCAGAAGCAAAAGAAGCATTTGCATTAGGTCTTGCTCTTGCCAAAGAAAAAGATGCTGATCTTGTTCTTGCTACTGACCCTGATGCTGACCGTTTAGGTGTATATGTAAAAGATGCTAAGAGCGGAGAATATATTCCTTTAACAGGTAATATGTCTGGTTCTTTATTATGTGAATATGTATTAAGCCAGAAGAAAGAAAAAGCTGGATCTCTTCCAGCAGATGGTGCTGTTGTTAAATCTATCGTTACAACAAACCTTGTCGATGAGATCGCGAAGGCTTACAATGTGAAGCTGATCGAAGTATTAACTGGATTCAAATGGATCGGTAAAGAAATCCTTGGATTTGAGCAGTCTGGAAAAGGTACATATCTGTTCGGATTAGAAGAAAGCTACGGATGCCTGATCGGTACATATGCAAGAGATAAAGATGCTGTTTCTGCTACAGTTGCTCTTTGTGAAGCTGCTGCTTACTATGCAACAAAAGGTAAGACATTATGGGATGTTATGATCGACATGTATGAGAAATACGGATACTGCGTAGACAGCATCACAGCAATGGACTTCCCAGGATTAGAAGGTATGGATAAGATGAAAGCTATGCTTGCTAATTTACGTGAAAACCCATTAAAAGATATCGCTGGTTATAAAGTTCTTAAGATCCGTGATTACAGCAAAGATACTGTTCTTGATGTAGAAAGCGGTAAAGTAGAACCTACAGGACTTCCTTCTTCAGATGTTCTTTATTATGAACTTGAAGGTGGAGCTTGGGTTTGCGTTCGTCCTTCTGGTACAGAACCTAAGATCAAATTCTACTATGGTGTGAAAGCTTCTAGTATGGATGAAGCTCAGGTTGAAAGTGCTAAATTTGCTGAGTGGGCTAAGGCTCAGGCATAATTTTTGATTATGTAGTTGGCCAGCTGTAGGCTTTGAGTATATGATAAAAAATAAATAAACGACAGGAAACGTGGCAAAATTCCAATGCTGCTTTTCCTGTCGTTTATTTATTTTTTATCATATACCAGAAGTCTATAGTGTGGACAATTACAGTATTGAAAAATCTGAGTAGTTGTGTCTATGACAGCCTACCTACAATTTCTCTGTAATATCTTTCAAGGATTCCAAAATAATATCTGGTTTTACATCACTTGCTTCCACATCTTCCAAAGTACTTTCCCCACTTAATACCAGAATTGATGTAACATCGCTTCCATCTGCGACTGCTATGTCTGTATAAAGTCTATCTCCAACGATCGCTATCTCTTCTGGTTTATAACCGGTTTCTTTGATGATGTAGTCTAGTGTGTGTTTAGATGGTTTTCCAAAGAATTCTGGGAATCTTCCTGTAGAAGCTTCTACTAATTTGGCCATGGAACCGCAGTCTGGAATAAATGTACCACCTTCCATTGGACAATTCCAATCTGGGTTGATTCCGTAGTATGTACAGCCATTTCTTATATAGTGGCATGCTTTGGATATTTTTTCGTAAGTTAGTGTTGTGTCAAATCCTAAGATCACAATATCTGGATTTTCATCTACCAACGGCATATTAAATGTCTTAAATTCATTGATCAGCGATGGAGTTCCTACAACATAAATAGTTTCCCCTGGATGCTTTTCTTTCAGATACTTGATCATAACATGACTTGAGATCATCATCTGTTTTGGCTCAATGTGAATGCCCATGTTACCAAGTTTATCAATATATGCCTGCTGACTCTTTGATGAGTTATTTGTAAAGAAATAATATTCTCTTCCTGTTTCTTCTACTTTATTTAAGAAATCTTTTGTAAAATCGAATAATTCATTTCCCAAATAAATTGTTCCGTCCATATCTAAAATAAAACATTTAATTTCCTTTATTTTATCAACCGTCATTCTTTATCTCCTTATATTTTCAGGTATAGAAAAAGGCTTTTGCTGTAGTGAACAAAAACCTTTTTTCTAAAGCATTATTACATTTATAGTAAAGTAGAATAATTCTACTTATACCCCTTGCCCATAATATGCATTTTCTCCATGTTTTCTGAAAAAGTGCTTGTCCTGCAGATATTGTGGTGCTTGTGAAACCTCTGGTTTCAAATGTTCTGTACGATATGCCATTTTGGCTACTTCTTCAAGAACTACCGCGTTATGTACAGCTTCTGCTGCATCTTTTCCCCATGTAAATGGTCCATGATTCGTGCATAAAACTCCTGGTACATAGATTGGATTTTTCTCTTTAAAGGTTTCAATGATCACCAATCCTGTATTCTTTTCATAATCACCTTCAACTTCTTCGGCTGTCAGTGATCTTGCACATGGAATCTCTCCATAGAAATAATCAGCATGTGTCGTTCCATATGCAGGAATACTTCTTCCTGCCTGTGCCCATGAAGTTGCCCATGGAGAATGTGTATGAACGATTCCACCAAGGTCTTCATATGCTTTGTATAACTCAAGATGTGTTGGGGTATCAGAAGATGGATTCAATTCTCCCTCGACTTTCTCTCCAGCCAGATTCATAACAACCATATCTGATGGTTTTAATGTCTCATATGGAACTCCACTTGGTTTGATCACAAATAAACCTTTTTCTCTGTCAATTCCGCTGACATTCCCCCATGTATATGTGATTAAACCTTTGGCTGGTAATTCCATATTTGCTTCATAAACCTTCTGTTTTAATTCTTCTAGCATGAAATGACCTCCTCATAGAAATCATAAAATTTTAATAAACGCATAAATGTGATCCTTGCACGTACATATGGTGATAATCTTGCTGTCTCAGCCTGATAACTTTCATCAAATCCTAGATCTTCTAATGATTTTACTCCCTCTACTTTATTGATCATCGCAATCAATTCTTCATCTGTTGGAATTTCATTAATGATTGCTGCAATTTCTTCTTTATGTTCGATCAATTTCTTAGAATCAACCTGTTCTAACAGATTTGGAGTATTTTCTTCCATAATGATATCAAACATTCCTGGTTTATTGAATTTCTCACGAATCAAATCTTCCTCGATTGGCATTTTATCCTTTACTTTGAATTCGCCTGCAAGCATCTTGTCAGCTGCTTTGTGGTAAATCTTAGAAGATAATACCAGACCAACTCCTACTTTCTCTCCATGATAGAAATCAATATAATCATTTAATACTTCCATCTCCCATAAATGAGACATATGATGCTCTGCACCAGATGCTGGTCTTGAGTTTCCTGTCATCTGCATAGCTAGTCCTGATAATAATAATCCGTACATCAGATCTTCATATGCTTTTGTGTCACCTGTTTTCAGTCCATCCAAACTTGAGATCAAACTGTCTAATGCCTGATATTCCATATCACAGATTTCTTTACAAATGTATTCTCCTGTCAACAAATGTGTGATCTTCCAATCTGCTAATGCAGTATATTTTCCAAGAAGATCTGATACCCCAGATGCTGTCAGGCGTAGTGGTGCTTTTTTGAAAATATCAGTATCTGCAATTACTACAACTGGAGATACCGCTGTAAAACTTTTCTTAAATCCATGCCATGTCATTGCTGCTACTGTAGATACAAATCCATCGACACTGGCTGCTGTTGGTACTGAGAAGAATGGTATCTTCATCTCATATGCATGGAATCTTGTAATATCATGAACTGTTCCAGATCCCACAGCGATCATCATATCTACATCACCAATCTCATCTAATCCTTTTTTAGCTGCTTCTACACCATGTTCATTAGCATGAAGATTATCAGGATCTAATACGATCTTTTTTAGTCTTGGAACCAGTGCTTCTACTTGTTTACCAGCTGCTTCATAAGTATTCTCATCACAGATCATAACCAATGATTTTTTATCAGCATACGCTGGTCTTTTTAAGATTTCTGGCAACTGATTGATTGCACCGCTGTCGATGATGATATCATCGACAACGATCTCGTGTTTTCTTCCGCAACTACATGGTTTTAAAAACTGATTTACATCTATTTTCATAATCTATTACGCTCCTTCTGCCTCATTTGCTGCATCGTTTTTGTCTGCCTGACGATCAAGATATGCTACGATCTGTGCATTCTTTGTCTTAAAGATGAAGAATGCTACTGCGTATACTGCAACTGCGATTCCAATAAATAATGGGTTTCCTGATAAGAATGCAAGGAATACGAAACCAAGCATTGGTTTACCAAGGATGTTGAAACTTGTGATCATTGCTGCTCCGGCTGGAATTGCGAATCCTGCACCTCTGGCAACGTCTGTGAATAATGGTGCTGTGTATGTACACATTAATAATCCTAAGCTGAACCAGATAACACCGGCTACTAAGATCTTAGACATATTTCCTTTGTATACTGCTACAAGTCCCTGTACCATGTATGGGATAGCTAAAAGGTCAACAACTGGAAGTACCTGGTTACCAGGAAGTACTGTTGCGATAACTACCATGATTGGGATTAATAATAATCCACTTGTTAATGTTGCTGGTTCACCATATCCTACAGCATCGTTTACTGCGATGTACCATTCTCTGTCTCCAGAATTCTTCATGAATACTCTGGCTGCTTCTGTGATAGGTGCGAATGCCTGAGCAAACATACTAGCGATTTTAGGGAAGATAGCCATGATTGCTGCTGTAGCGATGGCTGCTGTAAATACGCTTCCCCATCCTGCCATAGATGTTAATTTTCCTACGTTTCCAAGGATACCGATGATTCCACCAAGGATGAATCCTAATGTCATTGGTTCACCGATGAATCCTAATTTCTTTTCGATTGATTTAGGGTTTAATTTAACTTTGTTTAATCCGAGTAAGTTTAAAATTGGGTCGATTGCGATAGCAAAGATTGCTGGCTCTACGTTATGCATAGCGATGATTGTACAGTTTGGATAGTTATAGTATTTAGACCAACGTTTTGCTACAAGTTCTGAAATTAATAAGCTGTATAAGTTTAATAAAACCATACATGCGATACCTAATGCAAAGTTGTGAGTCTTGAAGATTACCATAGCACCCCATACAATGTATGAGTAGTTGTTCCATAAGTCAGATGGCTGGAAAATGTTTGTCCATTTTACAAGGAATAAGATTGTCTGCAATGCGATACCAAGTCCTAAGTAGATCATACCAGCACTTGTTGCAAATGCTACGACAGATGTTGCCTGCCAACCTACGTCAAATGTGTTTAATTCAACACCTGTTACATTTGACATTACTTTTGACATATTTTGTACCAATGGTGTGATGATTGGTGTATATGCCCCGATGATCAGTGAAAAACCTTCCAGAGATACACCTGCATACAAAGCAGATAAGAATGCTTTTGCTGGTTTTACTCTAAAGATCAATGCAATGATAAAGATGATAAATGGAACGACGATTGCTGATCCAAAGTTATCAATGATCGCTTTCAAAAATTCTAATACTACCATAAGTTCCTCCCTTTGTTCCGAAGAACACACTCATATAATTCTCTTTTCTCTTTTAATACACTCTAAAACACTTTTATTTTCCTACGGATTTTAATGCCGCTACGACATCTTCAAAGAACTGGTCTTCTCCCATTCCTGTAATGCATGCGAAAGCATTGACTGTTGGAATTGTGTAGTCTCCATCTGGAAGTGGGCTTGTATGTGTTAAGATATCAAATCTTCCGGAAGTTGCTAAGTTTAAAGCTTCTGTTGGACGAGCTTCTGTTGTAGAAACGCTGTATCCTCTTTCCCCAAGCTTTTCTTTCAGCTTTGCAGCTACCATAGATGATGTTACTGTTCCTGATCCACATACTGATAAAATATTTACTGCTGCCATAATAAATCTCCTTTCTTTTCAAGATGTTATCCTGAAATATAGCATGAATTATTTATAGTAAATTTATAAATTACTTTCTTTTTCTTTAATGATTTCTACAATCTTTTTTTTATCGCCAGTTTTCATGATATTAGCTAAAACATCCTGATCCTGAAGTACTGCAAGAATTCTCTGTAAAAAGACTAAATGTTCTTTTGGATCTTCCACTGCAAGCATAAATACTAATTTTACTTCCACTGGTTCATCGGTTGTTCCCATCTGGTAGAAATGTACCGGTTCTTTTAAGACTCCGATCGCCACCCCACCTTTGATCACATGTTGTTTATCGGTATGAGGAATTGCGATTCCGATACTTCCCATATTGACTCCTGTTGGAAAATCTTTTTCTCTGTCTTTTAAAGCATCGACATAAGTATCTCTGCAATACCCTTCAGCTATAAATAAACCTCCAAGTTTTTCAAATACTTCATCTGAACTTTTTGCCTCCAGATCAGGCACTATCAAGTTTTCATTCAGGTCTTCCCAAATCATTGTATCTACCTCGTTTCATACTCAAATTGTTCTATAATCTTGTAAATTTCTTCTCCCGTCTTACACTCTTTGATCTTCTCACGAAAAGACTGGTTATAAAAAAGATTTACTAGTTGAAACATCGCTTTTAAGTGAGTTTCTTTGTTGATTGCACTCAGACAACATACCCATTCAATCGGATCCATTTCCTCTTTTCCAAAAGGAACTGGGGTCTTTAGTCTGATCAGACTCATTCCAACTTTGCTGGCTCCTGCATTCAATGCTTCATGTGGGAGTGCAAATCCTGGTGCAACAACGATGTATGGGCCATTTTCCATGACATTTTCAATCATGGCATTTACATAATGTTCGTTGATGGCACCCTGTTCTAGAAGATACTGTGCGGCTGCTTTGATCGCTTCTTTCCAGTCACTGCATTCAACTCCGATTTGGATTGCCTGTGCTGGAAGAAGATCACTTAGCATGGTTTCTTCTTTTTTCTGAAAGAATGAATCAACGACTGTTCCTATCTTTGCCAGTGCATCTTCATCATTTTCATCATCTAAGATCTCTTTTATCTTTTCCAAAGATTTAAATGAATCTGTTGTTTCCTCAGAAATGGTTTCCTTTACTGTTGTCTTCGGAGTGATCTTTGATAATTTCTCACCAACTCTAATACAATCCTCATCTGTCAGTAATGGATCAACCTGTATGTATTCAATCCCTTTTCCTTCCAGTGAAATCGTTGAGATCACTGCATCAACATCTTCCATATTCATATTCTCAATATCATGTGCTGGAATAATGTCTATCACATCCAAGTGGAAAAATTTTTCCAATCTTGCAAGAAGTAACTGAGATGTACCGATTCCTCCATTGCACACTAAAACTACGGAATATCTTACGGTTTCATTCTTATTTCGCTCAATCGCTGCACAAATATGAACTACGATATAAGCAATTTCTTCTTTTGATAACTTTCTTCCAACATATTCTTCCAATACATGAACATTCTTTTCTGTGGCTTTCTTTACTCCTGGATATCTCTGAAGTACTTCGTCAACAACAGAATTAATTGCAAATCTATCACCAAGCGTTGAAAACGTTGACTCCAAATGGTTGATCAGATTTTCGTAAAAGATGTAATCTCCCTGAAGATTTATATGAATATCTTTTGATATATTCTGGATAAAATTTCTTGTGATAACCTGCATCTTAACGATTTCTTTGTTACTAGTCGTTTTCTTGATGTATTTCATCCGGTTTAGAACATCTGCTACATAATATATTTCTGTATCTGGTATTTCTTTTACAATAAACTGCTGGATCTGATCGATCATTCCCTTCGCCATTTCCCATTTGCTATTCTTTTTACCACCATATTCCACATAATGTGATTTTCTTAAGCGGTAAAGCGAAAGCTGAAAGTAATTTCTTAACTGAACAAATGACCGATCTGTCAAAAACCTTCCATAAATATGTTCTGCTTCATTGATGATCTTCTCGATTATCGAAATATCTTCCAGATCTATCTTTAAGTTCTTTGAAAGGCACTGTGTTAAATGCTGAAAAATTGGCTCTACCTTGAAAATACTATTTCCTGACTGAATCATATCGAGCAATAAGTTTCGCTTATCAATTTCTCTTCCTTCAAGCAGTAACCCTTTATTGGAATGAGAAAGTACATATAAATGTCTCTCTCTGCAAAAGTTTTTGATATGTTCCAAATCCTGAATGATCGTTGATCTGCTTACAAACAGCTGATCTGCAATCTCTGACAATGTAATGTAATCATCAGAACCGATCATTAATACAACTGCAAAACTGACCCTTTCTTCTCTTGAAAGTTTAAAAGAATAAAACCCTTCTTCCGAAAGAGATTCTCTTGCCTTTGTGATATCTGGTTCTGTGTTGATCACACCTCTTTTTCCAAGATTTAATGGTTGTAAATGATTTTCTTTCAGATAATCATTGATCTGATCAATATCGTATCGGATGGTTCGGCTTGAAACTTTAAATGTATCTGCCAACTCTTGAATCGATATTGTCTGATTATATTCTGTTTTTGTAATTAGCTGAGATAATATTTCTCGAGATCTCTTATTCATATGTTCACCTCATCTGTAACTAAAGTATAGCATCGTACTTTTTCAAAAAACAGTTTCAAGTATTTCAAAAAAAATGCAAAAAAATAGTCTGCTGACAATTTCTTTCACAATTTTTTGAAAATAATTATTAAAGCAGCTATTTTTTATACTTTGTAATTGTATTTTTTATTCTAAACTATGTTTTAACATATCGAGAACCATCTCTGGTGCCTTCACATATGATTCTACGGTTGCTCCTCCCTGATGATTTGTCACTGTAATATTGTCTAATTTCAACAATGGTTCATCTTTTGAAACAGGTTCTGTCGGAAATACATCGATTGCTGCTCCCATGATCTTATGCTCTGAAAGTGCATGATAAAGTTCTTTCATATCAACTGCGACTGCTCTTGCTGTATTGATCAAATAAGCAGTTTCTTTCATCTGATTAAATTCCTCTTTTCCGATAATTGGTGGATCACCAGCCTTAATCCTTGCATGAATCGTGATCACATCTGATCGTTTGATCAGTTCTTCTTTTGTAACTGGTTTGCATCCTTCTTCTCGAATCTTATCTTCATCTGCAAATGGATCATGAACAAGGATAGTTGGATGAAAACCTTTCAGACGTTCAATGACGAGACGACCAATCGTTCCAAATCCAATGATTCCGATCGTCTGGCTTCTTAGTTCTGTCAGTGTCTCAGAATTTTGATATTTTTCTCTCCACTCACCATTCTTTAATGCTGTACAAGATCTTGTGATATTTCTTAATTCATTTAAAATCATTCCAATCGTATATTCTGCAACTGCATATGCATTATGAGTTGGGCAATTAATAACTTTCACACCCTTTTCTTTTGCCGCTTCCATGTCAATATTTTCTACACCACCACGACAGGATAAAATATACTTTAGATTTTCTGCTTCTTTGATCACTTCCTTACTAACCGGACACTGATGTACAAAAATAACATCCGCCTTTTTCATAAGCTCTGTAATCTCATCTTCTACCTCAAATGCACATGCTCCCTGTGTTTCTATCTTTCGGATAACTTCCCTGAAATCATCTTTACTACTGTTTTCTTTCCAGGATTTACATATAAACTCATCAATGATCGAACTTTTTTCTAATTCCCTCCTAAAATATATGGACGGAATCATCATATCTCCTACTGCAACACATTTCATAATAAAACATCCTTTCTAACACTTATATTTGTTTCATATTAACATTTTTATGTTCGTTTTGTCTATATAAATGTTCGTTTAGAACTTTTTATTATTCTCTTATTTCTTGAATTTTCCTTTTCTGTAAAGTATAATAAAAGATAATTATATAGTATATAAAAGGAGCTATTTCGTTGAAAAAAGATATACGTCAACAAAAAATATTAGATTATTTATCTCATTTTGAACGGATTTCAATTTCTGAAATCTGTGAAATATTTGACATCGTGCCAATGACTGCACGAAGAGATTTAAAGGAACTTGAGAATGACCATAAATTGATCCGTACACATGGAGGTGCAACACTTCCTTCTCTTTCGATTCACGATACCACTCTTCCTTTTCATCAGCGTATGACGCAGAATATTGAATTGAAAGAATCTATTGCAAGAGCTGCTCTTCCTTACATTCAGAATCGACATCATATTTTCCTTGCCTCTGGAACAACAGTCCATATGTTTGCTACAATGCTCAAAGATTCTGGCACCTTAAATATCGTTACAGATGCAGTCAATATTTCTTACGAATTAAGTTCATATCCTAATATTCATCTAATTTCTCTGGGTGGAGAAATACGTCATAATTCACTTACTACAACTGGTCAGATTGCCGAATCGAATCTGAATTCATTCCAGCTTGACTGTGCTTTTATTGGAGTTAATGCTGTTGATGAAGAAGGAAATATCTTTTTAGGAAGTATGGCTGAGGCATCAATTGTACGCCTGCTCTGTCACATGGTTCCTGAAATCTATTTTCTCGCAGATGAAACCAAACTTATGAAGAAAGATTTTATCTACATCTGTCAACTTGGAAAAGGTCGCAATCTTATTACGAATCCTTCAATCTCAGAAAAATGCATTCATACATATGAACAACTCGGTGCCTGTGTGATCACGGAATAAGGCAAAAAGACCGGAGATAACTATTCCCGTTATCTCCGGTCTTTTTATTTCTTGTAATTATTTACTCTCTTATAATTATTTATTCTTCGCAGCTGTTGTTGTGTTCTTAGCTGCTGTTGTAGTAGTTGTTGTTGCTGCTGTAGATGCTGTTGTAGCTTTATATTTGAACTTAACTTCTTTCCACAGATCCTGATCTACAGACTTCTTGTCATCCCACTTCTTGTCTGCATCTTTTGTCCACTTCTTGTAGACTTTCTCGTATGCTGCCTGCTGTTTTTCCTGAAGCAGTGTGGATTTGTTTGATGCAGCTGCTGTTGTGTCGTTTGGATTTAACATCTTGATGATCACGTATGCATCGTCTAATTCTACGACTCCGCTTACCTGGTTCTTCTTAAGTTTTGCTGCTGCTGTTTCGAATTTTGTTCCTAATGTGGCTTTTCCTTTTGTATAGGATTCTTCGTTGTCAGAGTTTACGCTGAACTTCTTAGCTACAGAGCTGATACTCTGACCTTTCTTGATCATCTTTAATGCGGATTTTGCTTTCTTTAGCTGATCTTTCTTCTCAGCGGCTGTCATGTCTTTTTCTTTTCCTGTCTTGCTGTCTGTTGTCTTTGTTGTGAAAACAAGTTTGTAGACTTTGACAGTTTTGGCTTCGTCATCTGTTACTGTAACGTTTGCTTTCTTGATGATCGCCTGCATAACTTTACTTGCGATCGTGCTTTCTTCGTACAGTTTCTGGATCATATCTTTATCTGCTTCTGTCTTCTTCATGACTTTCTTACCTGTTGAGTCTTTTGCGAAGGCAGTTACGCTTTCTTTGATCTGCTTCTTCTCAGATTTTGTTAACTTCACGTTGTAGTCGTCTGCGTGTGCTGCTAAAACTTTGATCTGTTTTAACTGGTTGATAACGCTGTCTTTGACAGACTGCTGCATTGTGATCTTCTTTCCTTTGCTGTCTGTTCCGACCTGCATAGACCACATGCTGTCTCCGAAGTATGCTCCGTACTGAGCTTCTGCCTGATACTGCATGATTCTTGCATATACATGTGCTTCCTGGAATGTTACTTCTTGTCCTGCATATTCAAATAATGTCTTCTCATTCTTGCTTTTACATCCTGTAAATAAAGAAAGAGTTAACGCAAGAACTGCAGTTAAACATAGCAACTTCTTTGCTAATTTCTTCATTTCATTTTCTCCTTTATATTATGATTATATTAGGCTAATGTCTGGCGATATTATAGCACAAACTTATCGGATTATCAATGAATTGAGCGAGTTCACACAATGTTCAATCTTTTCTAACTGCTTCACTTTCTTTGTCTTTGACAGATCCAGTACAAACGTCGGATTCTTGCCTGCCTGGAAAGATAATTCACGTTTGTATTCTTCTAATATCGCTGGGATTTTTTCTACATCCACGGCTGCATCTGGTTTCATTTCAAATGAGACTTTTTCTCCTTTTTGTTTCACATCTGTCATATAAGCATGGTGAGCTAATGATTTCAAATATGCAACATATAACAGATTGTAGACTGCTTTCGGCATTTCCCCAAAACGGTCGATCAACTCATCTGTCATATCTTCCATTTCATCTTTGGATTCAATGGATGAAATACGTTTGTATAATTCCAGTTTTTGATATTCATTATATACATACGTTGATGGAATAAATGCGTTGATATCAAGATCGAGTGTTGTATCAAATTCATCTTCTTCTTTTAATTCGCCTTTTAATCTCAAGACTGCTTCATTCAGCATCTTGCAATACAGATCGTATCCAACTGCTTCCATATGACCGGATTGTGCCTGTCCCAAAAGATTTCCTGCTCCGCGAATCTCCAGATCTCGCATTGCGATCTTATAACCGGATCCAAGATCTGTAAATTCCCGGATTGCCTGTAATCGTTTTTCTGCGGTTTCTTTTAACAGTGTGTTTTTTTTGTACATCAAAAATGCAAATGCATTTCGATTCGATCTTCCGACACGTCCTCTTAACTGATACAACTGGGACAACCCAAGCTGGTTGGCATCGTGAATGATCATTGTATTTACATTCGGAATATCTAGTCCTGTCTCGATGATCGTTGTAGATACCAATACATCGATCTCATGGTTCATAAATCCCATCATGATCTCTTCCAGTTCGCGTTCTTTCATCTGTCCATGTGCAAATGCAACTTTCGCATCTGGAAGCAATCTCTGTAATTCGGCTGTCACTTCTGCGATATTATTGACACGGTTATACACATAATATACCTGCCCACCACGTGTCATTTCGCGGTAGACCGCTTCTTTGACCAGTTCTTCATTATATTCCATAACATATGTCTGGATCGCTCTTCGGTCATGCGGTGGTTCTTCTAATACACTCATGTCACGGATTCCGATCAGACTCATATGCAGGGTTCTTGGAATTGGTGTAGCAGATAATGATAAGACATCGACATCTTTTTTCATTGTCTTGATCTTTTCTTTATGTGTCACTCCAAAACGCTGTTCTTCATCAATTACGAGCAGTCCCAGATTCTTATACTGCATGTCTTTGGACAATAAGCGATGCGTTCCGATCACGACATCTACCGTTCCATTTTTGAGTCCTTCAATCGTCTCTTTCTGCTCTTTTGCTGTACAAAATCTAGACATCATGCGTACGGTGATCGGGTAATCATGAAATCTCTGTGCAAATGTATTGTAATGCTGCTGTGCAAGGATCGTGGTTGGTACGAGATACGCCACCTGTTTTCCATTGTCTACTGCCTTAAATGCTGCACGGATCGCTACTTCTGTCTTGCCATACCCGACATCTCCACAGATCAGTCGGTCCATGATCTTCTTGCTTTCCATATCCCTTTTCGTATCATCGATCGCATTTAACTGATCCTGCGTTTCATCGTATGGAAATAATTCTTCAAACTCTTTCTGCCATACAGTGTCCTTGTCATAGACATATCCTTCTTTTGCCTGTCTTAGTGCATATAACTGCACGAGTTCTTCCGCAATATCTTTGACCTGACCTTTGACACGTGTTTTCGTCTTCTTCCATTCATTTCCACCTAATTTATGAAGTTTCGGCTTTCTTGCATTTGCACTTGCGTATTTTGCGATCTGGTCTAGGGCTGATGCTAAAATAAATAAATTATCGCCGCCCTGATATTCAATACTGATGTAGTCCTTTTCAACCCCATCTGTTGTGATCTTTTCGATTCCGCGGTAAATACCGACTCCATGTTTTTCATGAACAACGTAATCACCGATATTGATATCTGCAAAACTTCGGATCTTTTCTCCTTGTTTTTTCTTCTCTTTCTTTCGGCGCTTTTTTTCTTCTCTTCCTTTGAAAATGTCTCCTTCTGAGATTAATACCCATTTGGCTGCCGGATATTCAATTCCTGTCAGAAGCTTTCCTGCTGTGACAACGATCTGCCCTGCTTCCACTCCGTATTTCAAGTCCTTATCATAGGTCACAACCAAACCATTTTCTCTCAGATCACTGCTTAAACGTTTCGCTCTTGTAACAGATGGAGAAGCAACAACGATCCTGTAGTCCTTACTCTGATATTTGGTAAGATCTTTGACTAACTGCTCAAAACTGTTGTTATAAGACTGAATGGATTTTGTATCCATAAATAAGGTTCTAGCAACTCTAAAATCATTGATCTCAGCAGATAAGATTGAATAACACAGCATCTTATGTTTCTCAATCTGATATAAAATGCTCTCGTAATCTGTTACCGTATTTGCCTGTTTAGGCAGAAGATACCCACCTTCCAGACGACTTTTCATACTCTCTGAGAATTCCAGATAAAATGCATCTGCACGTTCTCTGATATGTTTTGGTTCATCCAGATAGATTATACTTTCTTCTGGAAAATAATCTAAGATGCATTCTGTATTTTCATAAAAATATGGGAGGTAACCTTCTACTCCGATCAACATATGAAGTTCCCTTAATTCCTCACGAACACGGTCCATTTCTTTTCTTAGGCGGGCTTCCTGATCATATTTTTTTTCTTTTTTAAACTTCTGTGATAACTTCTCATAATCTTCTTCCATATTTCGAAGACCATGTTCAATCCTTGGCTGGTTTAAAATGATCTCTGATGCCGGATAAATGGTCAGAGTATCGACTTCTTCGATAGATCTTTGGCTTTCTTTATCAAAACTTCGGATCGAATCAATTTCATCTCCCCATAGTTCGATACGATATGGGCTTTCCTGTGTGTATGGGAAAATATCAATGATTCCTCCTCGCACAGCAAACTCGCCTGGAGCCTCAACAAATGGTGCTTTTTCGTAGCCTCTGGCAACAAATTCTTCTGCGATCGTTGCCTCTTCCAGTGTCTCTCCCATTTTAAACGTCATCTTATGATTCTTGATATCACTTAATGGAACAACCTGATCCATCACAGCATCGATCGTCATCACAAAGGTTCCACATTTGTCATCCACGATCTTCTTGATCGCCAGCATACGGTCTCTTGCGATTGCATTTCCATGAACATCGGCTGTATAAAACAATGGATCTTTTGCCGGAATATACTGAACCTTTTCTCCAAAGAAATGACTTGCCTCGACCCATTGTCTTGCTTTGTTCTCATCTGGTACGATGATGATCTTAAATTGCTTTTTCCTATGATTTCCGATCAGACTGGTCAAATGCCATTTGGCTGTATCGGTGCATCCTGATACAAGAACCGGGCCACAGTAATCTTCGACCTCATCTTTTAATTGTCTGTATACCGGATCGTCTTTTAATATATGTTCTAACACTTTCTATCCCTACTTTTTCTTATTGTGGCGGTTCATCGCTTCTGTGATGTCGCCCATAACGATCAGCTGTACTGCATCGTACACTTCATCAAAACGTTCCGCAAAGATTGCCTGTTCTTCTTTGGTAAAATGTCCTAATACATAATCTGCCAGATCATATCCTTTTGGTTTCTCTCCAACACCGATCTTCACCCTTGGGAAATCCATACTTCCTAAATGACTGATGATACTTTTCAGTCCATTATGTCCCCCTGCACTTCCCTTTCTTCGGATACGCAGTCTTCCAACATCAAGGTCGATATCATCATGAATAATGATAAAATCTTCTGGCTCTAATTTGTAGAAATCCATGATTGGACGAAGACTTTCCCCGCTTAAGTTCATAAATGTCTGTGGTTTCACAAGAAGGACTTTTTCTCCTCCCATATAACCAGTTCCGATCAATGCTTTGTGTTTCCCTGTATTTATACTTATGCCTTCTTTGTCTGCAATATAATCAAGGGCTTCAAATCCAATATTGTGTCTTGTGTTGTCATATTTCTTTCCCGGATTCCCCAGTCCGACGATTACTTTCATAAGATATCTCTCCTTTTTCCCTAGAATCTATAAAACTGACAAACACCCGGAAATCAATGGATTCCCGGGTTGTCTTTTTCTTTCTTTAGTTATAGTATATCCCAATTTACAATTCTCAGCAAGATTTTTTCTAGTTATAATGCCTGAAAGAATTCTCTTGTCTTATTTACCTTCTTCATCAATGTATCAAACTGTTCTGGTGTCAGTGACTGTGGTCCATCACATAATGCTTTGGCTGGATCATTATGAACTTCTACCATTAATCCATCGGCCCCAGCTGCGATCGCTGCTAATGCCATTGGCTCTACCATATCTCTGATTCCTGTTGCATGAGATGGATCTACCATGACTGGAAGATGGGATTTCTTCTTGATCATAGGTATTGCAGAAAGATCTAATGTATTTCTCATAGCTGTCTCGTATGTTCGGATTCCTCTTTCACAAAGGATTACATTTTCATTTCCACCTGCCATAATGTATTCTGCACTCATTAACCATTCTTCGATCGTTGCTGCAAGTCCTCGCTTTAATAAGATTGGTTTGTTGATCTTTCCTAATTCTTTTAATAATTCAAAGTTCTGCATATTTCTTGCTCCAACCTGAATCAGGTCCACATCTTCGAATAATGGAAGATGACTTGCATCCATGATTTCTGTAACAACTGGAAGTCCTGTTGCTTTCTTAGCTTCTAATAATAATTCTAATCCTTCTCCATGAAGTCCCTGGAAAGAGTATGGGGAAGTTCTTGGTTTGAAAGCTCCTCCTCTTAATAATCCTGCACCAGAATTCTTCACATCGTTTGCTACTTCTGTGATCTGTTCTTTTGTCTCAATAGAACATGGTCCTGCGATCACCTGGAAGTTTCCACCACCGATTTTTACTCCGCTTACATCAACAACGGTATCATTTGGATGGAATTTTCTGTTGGCCTTCTTGTATGGCTCCTGAATACGCTGTACATTTTCAACGATGCTGTTTGCCATGATATGACGCATATCTACAACAGATGTATCTCCCACTAATCCAAGGATCCTTGTGTTAACACCTTCGGATTCGTGGATTCCCAGTCCCTGCTCTTCCATCTCTTTCTTTAATGCGTTGATCTTTGCTTCTTCTGCCTGTTTCTTTAAAATAATAATCATGATGTTCGTCCTTTCCTGGCAAGTCGTTTCTATCCTGCTTCTCTGGTGCGGCCTTTGTTTCTTTGAGTAAAAAGAAAAGGCATGCACTCTGTTGCAAGAATGCATGCCTTAAATGTTTCACTCTGTTGGTTTAAAGTGACATAAGTTTTGGCGATGATTCATTGCAACAAAAATAGTCAGGATAAAAATAATAACCCTGAAAGCTAAAGTAATAAAATGTGCAATTATTCATCTTACTTGTTGTCATCTTAGTTTCTCCTTGTTTTGATGTTTTTACGATACAGGAAATTTTTTTCTGTGTCAATAGATTTATAGATGTTTTTTATAAAATCCATAGACCGTATTTATGATTTATTTTATGAATTATAAAATTTATTTTTTGCGCACTGCAAGAAATGATGCGATCAATGCTGTGATCGGTACTGTTAATACAACACCAAGACTACCTACAAAAACGTCAAAGAGATTACTCACGGAATGTAATCTCTCCTGTTTTTTCGTCCATAGCATCTACGATCGCAAGAGATTCTAAGTGTGTCTGTTTTCTTAAGAAATCTCCACCTGGCTGGAATCCTTTCTCGATCACGACTCCTGCTCCGATCAGTTCTGCTCCGGAATCTTTGACTAATTTCGCTAATCCTTCTAAGGCTTTACCGTTAGCAAGGAAATCGTCGATCAGCAATACATGATCTCCTTCTCCTAAGAATTCTTTGGATACAATGATGTCGTAGACTCTTCCATGTGTGAATGATTCTACCTTTGTTGTATATACATCTCCCGCGATGTTCTTTGTCTGTGTTTTCTTTGCAAATACGACTGGTACATCAAAAATCTCTGCCACAACACAGGCGATTCCGATTCCTGATGCCTCGATCGTAAGGATCTTATTGATATCTTCGCCTTCAAAACGTTTCTTAAATTCTTTACCGATCTCACGGAATAATTTTACATCCATCTGATGATTCAAAAAGCGATCTACTTTGAGGACATTTCCTTCTTTCACGACTCCATCTTTTCGAATTCTCTCTTTTAATAATTCCATCACTTGGCCTCCACGCTCTTTTGTATTTTAAATAATATTTTAACTACTTTTTCCTCGCTTTGCAAGCATTGCTTGCATTTCTTTTGGATAATCTATATCGCAAAGTTCAGTTTCTTCCAATACCTTGAAAAATCTGGCATTTTCTATGTGTTTTTTGAGGATTTTCTTGCCACCTTGATCTTTTGTAAGCGATAACAATTCTCGTTTATATTTCTTTGAGAACCATACGGGATTCCCAAGGTTTTCTTCTGTTCTGACACAGCCAAGTTCACAAGATTCATCTGCCATAAAAGAGAGAAATCTTTCGATTGTCTCTCTTGTCATATTGGGCTGGTCTGCTACGAAAAATGTATAGAATTCTGCATCTTTCGCTGCTTTGATCCCTGCTTTGATCGACCATGAAATCCCATATTTACTTTCTGGACAAAACACTGTCGTTATTGGGTCGTATTGTGTTTGCTTCATAATTTCCTGATACTGTGTGACAACAATGATCTCAAACCCTTCATGATCTTTGCATAGATCGATCAATCGGTCCAATCCATAACGATACATTGGCTTGGTTCCGATCATTTGCAATAATTTATTCTCCTGACCGAAACGTTTGCTGTTTCCTGATGCAAGATAAATGACCGCTGCTTTTATTTTATCCATGTTATATTATTCTTTCTCCAATAATCCCATAACGATCTTTTCACTGGTGATCGGCAATTCTCGGATCCATAATCCGGTTGCATTAAATACGGCATGGGCTAATGCTGGAGATGGTGTGTTGATAACGATCTCTCCGATAGATTTTGCTCCAAATGGCCCTGTTGGCTCATAACTGCTCTCGAATTCTACACGAAGCTTTCCAACATCGACTCTTGCTGGAACTTTGTACTGCATGAAAGAATTTTGTTTTACATATCCATTTGGTGTGTAATCAACACCCTCATACAATGCCATTCCGATTCCCTGACCGAGCCCGCCTTCTACCTGAACTCTTGCAAGATTTGGATTGACTGGTGTTCCACAATCTACGACTGCGACATAATCTAAGATTTCAATATGTCCTGTCTCTTTATCAAGCTCAATCTCAACCATTCCTACCATAAATGGTGGTGGGGATACTGGAGAACTGTTTGTCTCTGTCACTTGGAAAGTTTCATTATTGTTGCACATAGATGCTGTTGCGATGTCCACTAATGAAACTTCTTTGCCACTCTCTGCATCTCTGACTTTCTTTCCGTCAAATTCCAGAGTATCTGTATCTGCAACTTCCATCATCTCAGCTGCTTTATTGAAAATATGTCCCTTTAATTTTTCGCAGGCACGTTCCACTGCTTTTCCTGTGACGTAGGTAGAACTTGATGCGTAAGATCCAGAATCATATGGTGATGTATCTGTATCTGCTCCGCTGACCATGATATCATCAATAGAACATTCCAGACATTCTGCCGCCATCTGGGCCAGGATTGTATCACATCCAGTTCCCATATCCGCTGCCGCAATAGAAAGTGTATACAATCCATCGTCATTTAATTTGATCGTTGCAGAACCAACGTCAACGCCAGAAATACCGGAACCCTGCATCGCCATTGACAGTCCGACACTTCGAACTTTTCCATTTCCCATATCTTTGCATGGATATTTTTCATCCCATTTGATCATCTCTTTTGCACGGGCAAGGCATCGATCCAGAGCACAGCTGTTTGCCGTCTCTCCATAATATGCTGGCATCACATCGCCTTCACGGACCATATTCATCTCACGGATCTTCGTTGGGTCCATTCCTATCTTAGCTGCAAGTTCACTGACTGCTGATTCCAGCGCAAACACACCCTGTGTCGCACCATATCCACGATAAGCCCCAGCTGACATACGATTTGTATACACAACATCATATGCAAAACGATGTGCTTCCAGATCTCGATATAACGGAATTGATTTATGCCCAGATAACCCTACCGTTGTTGGACCATGTTCTCCATAGGCTCCTGTATTGGATAATGTATAAACATCGATCGCACGGATCTTTCCATTCTTGTTTGCTCCGACACGAACTGTTACCTGCATCTCATGTCTTGGTGAAGATGCGATCTGAGACTCTTCTCTTGAAAAAATGATCTTGGATGGTTTCTTTGTCATCCATGTGACAAATGCTGGATATACTTCGGAGATAGAACTCTGTTTTGCTCCAAATCCTCCACCAATTCTTGGTTTTGATACACGAATCTTTGATTTTGGAATGCATAATGCATTGGATAAGATTCTTCGTACATGGAATACGATCTGTGTAGAACTAACAACGTTCAATCTTCCATATTCATCAATAAAACAATAAGTTCTGAATGTCTCCATCATTGCCTGCTGATTTGCTTTTGTATGATATGTATGTTCTACAACCACGTCGCAATCTGCTAATACCGCATCGACATCTCCTTCGTGTGTTTCTTCTGTTGCACACAGGTTTTTCTTATTATCTGCACCAATATTACATAATGCTTTCCAGTTATCTTCTGGATGCACTAGCGGTGTATCTTTATCCATTGCCTTACGTGGATCTAAGTTTGCTGGCAATACTTCGTATTCCACACGTAACATCTTGATCGCCTGATCAACGCACTTTTCATTCTCCCCAGCAACGATTGCAACGGGATCTCCAACATAACGGACATGCTGATCCAGAATCTGTCTGTCATATGGGCTTAATTCCGGATATGTCTGTCCTGCCATCGTAAAACGTTCCTGTGGCACATCTTCCCATGTATAAATCGCCTCAATCCCTGGCACTTTCATAGCAAACTGAGTGTTGATCGATTTGATCATTGCGTTTGCATATGGACTTCGAAGTAATTTCACGATCAGACATTCTTTTGGTGCCTTATCGTTTGTAAATACAGGTTTCCCTGTCACAAGTGCCATAGCGTCTTTTTTCATGATCGGCTGGTTAACTACTTTCATTCGGCACCTCCATCTTTATTTTTCTTATATTCCAAAAAGTCTAAGATTCCTCGAAGCTGTCCTTCATATCCAGAACATCTGCAAAGATTCCCCGCAAGGTATTCTTTGATTTCTTCTTCACTCGGATCTGGAATCTCTCTAAATAATGCAATCGCATTCATGATCATTCCTGGGTTGCAAAATCCGCACTGTTCAGCCCCTTGGTTCGCAATAAAAGCTCCAAACTCAGCTGCTTCTTCCTGCAATCCTTCTAAGGTATCGATCTTGTGTCCATCAACTCTTGCTGCAAGAATGGAACATGATAAGATTGGCTGGTCATCCATAAATACCGTACATAATCCGCAATTTGATGTCTCGCATCCACGTTTCACACTGTAACAACCAAGATCTCTGACGAGATCGATCAGGAGAGTGTCTGCATCAATCTGTGGGGTTACTTTCTTTCCATTTAATGTAAATGTAATCTCCATGTTTATTTTTCTCTCCTTTCTTCTAACTGTTCAAAGCCTCTTCTTAATAAGACTTTTGATAACTGTTCACGGTAAGCAGCACTTCCTCTCATGTTGCTTCCAAAATTCATCTGACCTGTCACTTCATCTGCGAGTTTTTTTCTTCCTTCATCATCTTTGATCTGTTCCATCCACTGATCTGATAATCTGACTCTGCAAGCTCTGGATGGTCTTGCACCGACAACCGCATATGCCTCTTTCTCACCTAATGAAACAGCGCAGGTCAAAACTGGAAAATCTGTCTTTGTATTTCTATGAGAAAGATAAACACTTTCCTGCGGATGCTTCTTAATGATCAGACGCACTAAAATATCATTTGGATATTTATTTGCTGCAAATTGATCTAATGGAATGATTCCTTCATGATGTAACTCCACATAACTGTCAAACGCCAGAAAACAGCTTAATACATCAGAAAAACCGAACTTTCCAAAAATACTTCCACCTACTGTCGCAAGATTACGGAACTGCACTCCGACAATGTGTGTCACACTTTCTTTTACCGCTCCCTGACTCCATGTATTTAATTCTTCATGAAGTTCGATCTGTCTTAGTGTTACCATTGCTCCGATTGAAAATTCCTCATCATTTTCTTCGATCTGATCAAGTCCAAGACCCGACAGATCAATTGCTTTTTGTACATTTCTTGTGACCATCTTAAGCCACAACATGCCACCGATCACGCAGTTGGTCTTCTTCTGATTCAGCTCATAAGCTTGCTCAAGACTTTCTGCTTTGACGTATTCCTTGATCTTTAACATCTTATTTCTCCTTTAATTTTTTAAAATATCCCTTGTTTATACATTCTTTCACATTCTACAGAGCAACACAGGCAATTGGCAAAAAAAAGAGTACTTTCTGAGAAAGTACTCCTTCAGGTATCGTCCTATAATCCCCAGTATTCTCCATAGGTATCTTTGATGTTCTGTACATCGCTGTCTGTAATTCCATCAATCGTACTCTTAACAAACTGGTAAGTTCTTGGTCTCTTTGATCTTAATGCGGATGGATGCTCCTTATAATCCTTGTAAGATTCTGCAAAATACTCAGATGCTGATTTGATCGCATATGCTTTGTTATATCCATCATATTTATTCTTCTCAGCATTGTAAATTGACTTCCATTGACTCGTTCCAACTTTATCTCCTGCAAGGAAATTAGCAAAATGTCCTAATTCGTGAAGTAATACAGAAGATCTCGCACTCTGAAGTGCGATCTTATGGCTCTTAACGCTAAATACACCTGTCGCTTCCGCATTTTTATCAATCACCATCTTAAACTTCAGATCTTCAAATGCATTCAAAATCTTACCATCTGCCTGAGAACCAAGTGTTCTTAATGTTGTTCCAGAAACACCAGACATCTGACTCAATTCAACCGTTGTTGTCTTGATCGTTGTCTGAACGACTGTCTTGATCGTTCTCTTCTTAGAACCCTTCTTGTCATAATCCTTCTGTGTTTTGACAACTTTTGTATTCACAACCTTACGTCTGGAATGATTCTGAGATGTTGTTGTTCTTCTCTTTGTTGTTCTTCTTGTTGTTATTTTGCTTCTGCTTGCTTTCTTCTTAAGCTTCTGGATTCTTGTGCTTTTCTTTGTTGTTTTCTTCGTCGTTACCTTCGGTTTCTTGCCAAGCGGTACTTGAATCCCATCAATTGATGTTGTTGCTTCGCTTGGATGCTGCATAGTATCAACGCTTTCATAGGAAGCCATCTGCTTCTCAAACTTCTCCTGCTGACGGTTATTGTAAAATGTGACTCCACCAAAAACCAATGCAACAGCTACTACCACGGACGCCAATCCGACCATGACTTTCTTCTTCATAACTCTCGCCCCTTTTTAATATTAATATCTATACTCTTTGCTTTTATCTCTCAATCTCCATGTGAGAGACACTCACCCTATAATATATTTTTATCGTACAATATTCGCACTTTTTTGTCAATAAATTCCGATGGATTTCAGCCTGTTTCTGACCATATTTCTTAGCGGATCCTTTTTATTATCATTTCTGGATTGGATGCATATAAAATCGCAGTTTCTTTGCTGATCTGTCCTTCTTTATATAGATTGATCAATGACTGGTCCATAGATATCATTCCGCTCCCTGTAGAGGAATAGATCAAACCATCTATTTGATGCACTTTATTTTCACGGATCATATTGCGGATTGCCGGGGTCACTTCCATGATCTCAAACACAGGAATCAATGTTCCATCCATCGTTGGTATCAGCTGCTGAGAGATCACTGCCTGTAATACAGAAGCCAGCTGAATCATGATCTGGCGTTGCTGATTTGGTGGAAATACATCTATGATACGTTCGATCGTATTCGCTGCCCCGATGGTATGAAGTGTTGAAAATACCAGATGCCCTGTTTCTGCAGCTGTCATAACTACCTGAATCGTTTCATAATCTCTCATTTCCCCAAGCAATATCACATCCGGACTTTGTCTTAATGCGGCTCTTAAGGAAGTAACATAATTTACAGTATCCATGTTTACTTCTCTCTGACTGACGATACTTTTCTTATGTTGATGTAAAAATTCCAAAGGATCTTCCAATGTGATGATGTGATCTTCTTTTGTTTCATTGATTTCTTCTATCATGCATGCAAGTGTCGTGGATTTTCCACTTCCCGCTGGTCCTGTTACAAGCACAAGTCCTTTGTTTAATTCACTTAATTTCATTACCTGCTCTGGTATTCTTAATTGCTTATAGTCTGGCAGGCGGAATGCGATCACACGGATCACTGCCGCTAAGGATCCTCTCTGTTTATATGCACTGACACGAAATCTTGACAATCCAGGAATTGCAAATGAGAAATCATCATCCCCTGTCTTCAACAGTTGATCTATGTCTCTGTCTAACGCTTTCTCATAAATCTCCCGGATTATTTTTTCCGTATCTTGCGGCATCATTTTTTCTTCATTGATGCGACGCATCACTCCATTTACTTTCATCGTCAATGGAAGCCCTGCTACAATAAACAGATCTGAGGCTTCCTCTTTTGCTGCTAATGTTAAAAATTCTTCAATATTCATGCTGGCCCCTTTTACTTATTTCTATAAACCGGAAGGAAATCATCCTTCTTCCATGCCCCAACAGCTTCTTTTTTCCATTTGATCACTTCATAACACAGATCATTCTTTTTCTCCGGATAATAAATCTGCAATTTCACAGATAACTGCTGTGTGTCTGTGATACTTTCCTGAAATGCAATTGTTTTCTCTTTTTTATTATATGAAATCCCCTTGCTTTTTGTAAACGATCGTCCAACCCTTTTCATATAATCTTTTTTATCCTTAGATCTGCGATACAACTTCCATAGTTTCTCATCGATCGCTCCAACTTGTTCATTCGCCGCATTGGATGCCTGATAAAAAGCCGACGTACGTTCCAAATTCTTTTTACTTAACGTATGATCTCCCTTGGCACTTGAAAGTGTCAAAGCCGCAAAAACTGCTAAACAGACCATAGCTAACACGAGCACGATCGAAGCTGCTCCAATCCCTAAAAATGGCATTTTACGATCTTTCATTATCTTTCCTTTCCTGCCTGTATCTTAAAATATCAAGCTGATAAATCTGTTGGTTTCCCCTCCACATCGTAATCTTTCCCAGAACTTTCGCTGGCTGCCTTTCAAGCTTTATCGTCATATGATAACGGGCTTTTGTTTTCTTTATCTCATTCCAATCCTGATCATAATAACACTGATAATCTCCGGCTTTACCATCTATTTGTGTAAAATATTCTTGAAAATCTTTGATGTCATAAGCACCCGCTTCTATCAGTTCTGCAGCTTGTGTTACATAATTTTTTGTTTCTGTCATTTCTCTTGCTTTTGCACTGATGTTATGAGCTTTTACAAATACCTGAAGCAGGATTGATCCACAGATTGCAAAAAAGAATAATACCATCATTAATTCCATCAGGATCAGGTGTGTTCCATTGCTTTTTTGTCTCATACTTCCTCCTAATTCCTGCTGTGTCTGTATACACAGTTCTGATATATCTTGCCATCACTTCCCTGAATCTTTATATGATACAGCTGTTTTGTTTCTATTACAGAAAAATCTTTTGCTGCCACGATCTTTTCTCCCTGCATCGTTGTTGTATCCAGACCTTCTCTTACCATTAATTCTCTCAACGCACCCTTCTCTTGATAGAGATATGTATTGTATTTTTTCCCATTGATCTTTTCTGTATGGATCAGGGCTGTGCGTCCATGAAAGCTGCCGATCTCGATGCTGTCCTTTTCATCCCACTGTCTTATCTTTTCTGTTACATAAGAAATATCGATCCGTTCCTCATAATCCTCATTCATCACAGAAGCTGTATGACTATATATATTCGCCCCGATCATACTCAAGGAAAACGCACAAACTGCAAACACTGCAAATAAGATCACAAGAAACATCTGATCTGTCATATGTCTTTGTCTCTCCAAAAACCTCACCTCTCATTCAATGGGATCACCGTAACTTGTGGCATGCGGTTAGACCCAATGATCTCATATGAGATCACAAACTCGTCTTTGTCATACTCCAATCCATAATGTTTCTCCATATAAGAAAGACTTTCTGGATATCGCCCTTCTACACTGTAACATTGTACCGCCCCTTTGATCACGGCTTCTTTCAGACTTTCTTCCTGTCTTTTCTTTGTTTCCCGAAAAATCTGGCTGCTGCTATTCCATAACACAGCCACCATAATGCCACAGATCATAACTGGCAGGAAAATTCGAATTTTATTGTCAATTTTTCTTTGTTTTTGAAAACGATTTCTCAAAATCTGCCTCCCTTATCCAATTCCAGCCATAATACCAACTAGTGGCAACATGACAGATAATAAAATGATCCCTACGATCACACATAAGATTCCTACCAGCGTCGGTTCTAACACAGCGATCATCTTCTGAATCTGATCCTGCAGTTGTTTCTGATACAGATCTGCTGCCTGTTCCATTACCTCATCTACGGCACCCGTTTCATAACCAATGATCATCAATCTTTCCTGCATTCCATCAAAAATATGTGCTTCTTTCAATGCTTTCGGAAATGTTTCTCCTTCTTTCATCTGTTCCTGACATTGCTGAATCTTCATTTTCAATGGTTCATAATCTGTCAGTTTCTCAGAAAGTGACAAACTTTCATCCATGTCAAGTCCACTCTTTAAAGCCATCGCCATTCCACTTGCGAATCTTGTTCTTGCACGTTTCCATGCGATTTTCTTCATAAATCCGATGGTTTGTATCTTCGAGATAAATTCAATTCTTGCCTTTTTATAAAAAATAACGAAAAATACTATGATCAAGATCACCACTGCCAAAACTACCAGAACAATTGCTGACTGCCTCATCCAACCTCCAATATTCAATAACTGACGTGCAACTCCTGTCATCTCTTGCCCTAATTGCATATATACCTGTTCAAATACTGGCATAACTTTTATAAATAATACTGCAACAATCACTAACAACATCCCGAGCATCGCAACCGGATAAGTCACTGCACTCTTGACCTCATCTAATATTTCTTCTTCCCTCTGGTAATATGCCGCCAATGCTTCCATCGTCTCATCCAGTCTTCCTGTCTGTTCTCCGATCTCCGTCATATGAAGTGCATATTCTGGGAAAACCCCTGTTTTCTTCATTGCAGGATAAAGCATTCCACACATTTCAAGTTCTTCGCGGATCTCTTTTAATATCTCCCTGCCTTCTGTCTGGACATCTCCATCTTCCATAATGTAAATCCCCTCAAGCGATGAAATCCCAGATTTCAAGATCAGCGCCATCTGACCACAAAATGTGATCAGTTCTTCGTTGCTAAGTTTCTTCTTCATATCTATCCCTTCTTAATAACTATACTGAAGTACATAATGTTCTCCATTCCCAATATATTCTTTCACATCTTCCTTGTTATCACTATTCGCTGCCAGTGTCGGATCCATTAACTCCCAGCTTTTCCCATCGAACTGAATGATATTATCTACCCATCCCTTTTCATTCAGCCAGGTACTGATCCAGGCATGATAGATATCCCCTGAATACCCGATCTCAAGCTTGGTCGGAATCCCCTGCGAACGCAGCATCGCCGTCATCAGAGCAGCATAATCAAAGCAGATTCCCTTCTTTGTCTTCAATGTCTCATCTACCGATGGTAGATATCCACTCTGAACATTCTGCGCTTTCTCATCATCATATTTTACATTTTTGACCACATAATTATAAACAGCTTTGACGATTGCCAGATCATCTTTGGAATCTTTTGCCAGTTTCTTCGCTTCCTTTACTGCTTTCGTCTTACTTGTAAATTCTACATACTGGTTAGGATATAAAAATGGCAGAAATTTATTTTTTAATTTCACCTCAAAACTATCCATCATCAAAACACTGTATTCATCGTCCTGCACATTTTCATATACAGAGATCTGATATGTACCATTTCCACTGGTCAATGGAAAATATGTCGGCTCTTCTGTCCGTTCAATAAAATATTTATATACTTTATTATTCTTTCCGATCACTTCAACACTGATCTTCTTTGCACTTCCCTTATATCGCAGTGCTACATAGCCTTGAGCCACATTCGATATATCAACCACAGCCTCTCCATGATCCAAAACTTCCTTCCCCGGTGCTTCTGGCTTTAATACTCCTGCTTTCTGAGCTGTTATCTGCTTCTTCCGTCCACACCCACCGAATGGTAACATAATGATCAAGCATGTCATGATCAGTATTATTTTTGTGACATACTTCATAAGAATTCTCCTTCGTATTTACTTTCTCTAGTATAACAGATTCACAATATGACTGCTAATTTTACGTATACAAATGCTCTCTTACATAATTTAAAAACTGCTTCTTTGCATAATCCAATGGCTTATTTTTTCTATAAAATAGTGATATCACAGAATGTAATTCATCTTCTAGTGGTATCATTTTAACTCCAGCACATTTAGCTTCTCTATAAACCGTTGAAAATGTGATCGTAACCCCAACCCCTTCACTTACAAAACTCATGATTGTATTTGCTTGTGGAAATTCAAAAGCTATTTTCGGTTCAAATCCTGCTTTCTCACAACTCTTATAAAACACTTCGTAACTTCCGCTGCCTCTCTCTGGGAAGATAAAAACATCATCTTTCAATTCTTTCAGTTGAAGTCGATCTCTTCCATAAAGCGGGTGTTTTTCATATAACACTGCACACAATTTATCATCATACAGTGGGGAAAAACGGAATTTTTTCTGATCTTCCATCATATTTTCTCTCAAGATCAAGAAATCATAACGATCGGAGTTTTCCTGAATCTCACTTGCGATTCTTTCATCGATCACAAGTTTGATATCTGGATATTCTTTTCTGAAATCCGCCACCAATCTTGCAAAATGATATGGTGCAAGAACCGGCATACAACCAATCTTAATTTCCTGATTTTTCTGAACATTTTTCAACATCTCTTCATAGGTTCCCGTCATTTTCTTTGCATAAGACAAAAAGATCTCTCCTTCTTTGGACAACTCAAATTTCCTTGTATTCCTGCGGATCAGTGTAATTCCTAACTCATTTTCCAACTTACGGATCTGTTTTGATAATGCACCTTGTGTCATGTTACAGGCATATCCAGCTTCTGTGAAATTTTTCTGTTTACATAATTCCATATAATAATATAATTGCTGTATTTCCATTTTTCCATACCCTTTTCAAATATCTTCGTATATTCCTATTTGGAATATATCAAATCTCAACTGGAATTGCAATACTTTGCTCTCTCTATATATAATAAGAAACACAAAAGGGAATACGATTGATAAAATATGAAATTTTGATGAAAGGAATCGTTGATATTATGAAAAACAAAAAAAGATTTTTTTACCATAGATTGTTATTTTATATTTTAGGACTGTTGATCATGTCTGTTGGTTCTAATTTATTTTTGAAAGCAGCTCTTGGAGTTGCACCTAGCTGTACGATGGCTTTGACATTAAGTTATCTTTCCCCAGTTCACAGCTATGCCTTATTTAACTTCCTGATCAACTCTACTTTCTTAGTTTGCGAAGCTCTGATCCTTCATGAATTCGGGAAAATGCAGTTGACTCAGCTTGGTTTGACTTTTGTTTATTCTTTATTTATCGAATTTACTTCTTATGGTTTATTCTTTATTGAACCTCATGGACTTGCCGCTAAGATTTTACTATCTGTCATCGCATGTGCCGTTCTATCAATAGGTGTCGGATTCACGATCAGTTCCGGGTTCGCTGTTATGCCAATGGAAGGACTTGTGAAAACTATCTCTGATAAGAAAAATATAAGCTTTGGCGCTGTCAGAGTTTGTCTGGAAGTTTTATTTACTGTATGTTCTGCGATCTCTTCTTTTGTATTGCTTCCAGAATTACCATCCGTTGGAATCGGAACCGTGATCGCCGCTTTCTTAAGTGGTAATATTACAAATATATTTTCTTCTCTATTTCATAAGAGAATCAATGCCTACCTTGGATTTCAGGCATGATCCTATAGAAAAAAACGTAATCTCAAATGAACCTCTTGAGATTACGTTTTTTTATTCTATCCTGCTTCTTTAGTTTTTGCCTATTCCCATGGATCGATTTGCTGATTCGTCGGTACGACTTTGATCTTCTTTGAAATCGTTATCTTTGTCCCTGTTTTTAATTTTGCAGAAATCGTCGCTGTTCCAGCTTTATTTCCTGTGATTCTTCCATTCGAGTCAACAGATGCCACGGATGGATTACTACTCTTCCATGATATGAAAGATGATGTATTGATCACTGTTGGATACACACCGTACTCTTTCATCATTTTGCCTTGATATGTTGGCTTCATCTGCATTTTTTCTGTTTCCCATATTGTACCGTATCTGCTGTCTAGTTTTAAATAACTCTTCTTTAAATATGAATTCTTTGTCACGATATTTTTTGTAAATTGCTTTCTTGCCTTGGATTTTTCTACTTTCTTTGCTTTGGAACTGCTAAAGTCTAATACCCAGGTATTGGCTTCGTATCCGTCTCTTGACACAACCGTAACTGCTGCAACCCCTACACTTTTTGCATTCGAAAGTAACAGACCTTTTCTATGTGTGGAAGAATTGATCCAACCCTTTACGATCTGCTTCGGTGTAGTTCCTGCAGATTGTGCGCAGTTTTCATAGATGATCTTCTTGTTGATACTTTTTGAAAGCTTTCCATTTGGTCTTCTATGCGGACTTGTTTCTGGAATATAGATCGTTGTTTCAAATCCACGCATAATTGCTGAATTTGTCAATCCTCGATCCATCTTCAATGCTTTGCGTCCATTTTTCTTACGGTATTTGTTCACTTCTTTTAAGATTTTCTGTGCATCGTTATAATCCTGATATCCTGTAACAGATAATTTCCCTGTAGAAGCAGCCTCTACCTTCTTCTGGCTGACTCTTGCAGTTGTAAATAGCATTGCCGCTGCTAATGCAATACTGGCAGCTCTTCTTGATAGTTTCCTCATAAACTTTCTCCTTTCATACTTTTGATCATGGTATCTTTATATAATTTGTGCGCAGATATCATTCAAACAACATCTCTCACAATGAGGCTTTGTTCTTGCCGTACAGACATCCCTTCCATGCCATACCAGCCTGTGGCAGAAATCACTTCCTTCTTCTGGTGGAATAATCTCCCATAATGCCATCTCAACTTTTTTAGGGTCTTTTATCCCATCAACCAATCCAATCCGGTTGACCAAGCGGATACAATGTGTATCCGTAACGATCGCAGGTTTGCCAAAAACATCTCCCATGATCAGGTTGGCACTTTTTCTTCCGACCCCAGGAAGACTTAGGATCGATTTAAAATCGGTTGGGATCTTACCGTTATATTCATCTCTTAAAACTTTCATACATTTGCTGATGTCCCTTGCCTTGCTCTTTCCAAGACCACAGGGCCGTACGATTTCTTCAATATCTGCAACGTCTGCTGCTGCCAGTGCTTCTACTGTTGGATATTTTTCAAATAATCCTTTTACCACGACATTTACTCGTGCATCCGTACACTGAGCCGCCAGTCTTACACTAACTAATAATTTCCACGCCTGATCATATTCCAATGTGCAGTCTGCATCTGGATATTCATTCTTCAGCCGCTCAATGACTTCTAGTGCCAGTTCTTTTTTATTCATAACAGTATCCTCCTTGAAGGTTGTTTTATCCTTATTATACCTTACATTTTTGCATATTTCTATGCTATAATGATTTTGTATTTTTTGTTCATCGAAAGGAGAATTTTATGAAGAAAAGTATTTTAAAAGGTGCCTCTATTTTTCTGGCATCTGTATTAACAGTAGGTATGTGTTCTGCTTATAGTGTAAATGCGAAAGCAAAATTTTCTCTACCTAAAAAGACAACACTAAGTTATGACAAAAAAAATAATGGCGGGAATGGTTTTTACACAAATGTGATCTATATCAAGGGAACAAATCGCTCTAATTCAGAATCCATCCTGCGTAATGGTATAAAGGTTAAATCTTCAAATAAAAAGGTTATTTCTACAAAAACTTTTGAAAAAGATTATTATCTTATTGCAGATAACAATCAGGTAGGAATCGGTGTAAAACTTAAGAAAACAGGATCAACAAAAATCACTGCAAAATTTAAATACAGAGGTAAAACTTATTCTGTAAAAACAACAGTCAAAGTTATAAAATACTCAAATCCTTTTAAGAAGATCGTAGTGGATGGAAGAGACTGTACTTCTGATTTTAAGAATAAAAACGAATCTTCAATCTCCTTTATGGGACGTAACATCAAGATCACTCCTAATAAGAACTGGAGAGTAAAATCTATTTATACTTACAAGCCAGGAGCTACTAAAATGAAAAAAGTAAAAGGTTCTTCCGTTACAATCCCAACAAATTGCCGTGCTTTTATTACAATGGAAAATAAAAAGAATAAATTAACGGAAAAAGTTACTTTTGATGAAATGGATACTTCTGAAGATCCTGGATTTATATTCTAGACACAAATTTTAAAACATCCCAGAATCGCCTTTTTATACCTGACGATTCTGGGATGTTCTTATCTTCTACAATTTCTTTATTTGATCTGTTTCATGTTAAATCAATGCCATTCTCTGCCATTTCCCTTGTATGTATCGTTTGACAAACAGGATTCCTCTGAATACCCAGTCTAATGTCATTGCTACCCAGACTCCGAAGACTCCAAGTCCCATCCATTTTCCAAGAACAACGCTGCAGAAGATTCTAAATATCCACATCGTGGCTGATGCTACAACCATACAGTATTTGACATCATTTGCGGCTCTTAATGTGTTCGGGATCGTGAATGCTGGCGGCCAGATCGTTACACAGCATAAAGTATGATATAATAAGATCTTTCTTGTGATCGCTGCTGTTTCTGGTGATAAATGATATACCTGAATGATCAGTGGTAAGATCATAACTACGATGATATTTAATGCGATCAATGCTGCATAGGCTACTTTTAACAGCTTCTTTGTATAGTATCTTGCAGCTTCATAATCTCCAGCTCCGATGCATCTTGATACAACGGTCAGCACTGCAAATCCTACTCCGATTCCTGGGATTAACTCAAATGATGCTACCACATTTCCGATGGCATTGGCTGTGATAGATGATGTCCCAAATCCTGCAACGATACTTAATACCATGATTCTTCCTAGCTGGAACATACTATTTTCAATTCCGTTTGGTACTCCGATATGTAAAATCTTCTGTATTAAATATCCCTTAAAATGAAAATGGATATGTTTGCTTAAATGCACATCCTGATTTTGTTTTGCGAGCAGTCTTACCATAACAACTGCTGCAACAATTCTTGATACTAATGTTGGGATCGCAACTCCTTCAACTCCAAATTTAAACCCATAGATCAAAATCGCATTTCCTGCGATGTTGATACCGTTCATCAACATAGACATATTCATAGAAATCTTTGAATTCCCCATGATACGGAATAATGCGGCGCATCCATTATATATTGCAATAAATGGAATAGATGCCGTGACGATCATCAGATATATTTCTGCGTTATGCATAACTCCTGGTTCAATATTTCCAAACACTACATTTAAAATAAAGTTTTTACATGCATAAATTCCTGCCATGATCACTACAGATAATGAAACAATAAATAAGATCAACTGGTCTGCTGTCTTACATGCCATGATATTTTTTCTCTGTCCGAGAAACTGCCCTGCAACGACGGCTCCTCCAGTTGCCAATGCCGAGAACAGATTGATCATCAATACCATAACACTGTCTACCAATGAAACTCCTGATACAGCTTCTTCTCCAACATTCGCTGTCATGATAGAGTCCGCAAGTCCTACCGTTACAGTTAGCATCTGCTCAATGATCAACGGTATGATCAATCGTACGAGATCTTTATTTGAAAACATCCTGTTCCTTGCACTGTCTGTAATTTCCATATTATTTCCTTTCTTTTTCTGTGTTTTGAAGATTATTTCTGTGTTTTGTCTTTTATTTTACAGTTTTTATCTTATCACACTTTTGATTTTGTTCAAGGTCTGATTAAAAATATTTACATTTTCTCATTTTTATACAAAAAATATACAAGGTATCTTTTGATACCTTGTATACATTGCATATCATCGTTTTTTATTTCACATAATCCATGATAATTTCGACTGCTTTCTGGATTCCTGTCCTTGCTGAATTGATCATGAGATCATAATTACCGGGGTCTCCCCATTTTTGTTTTGTATAATAATTATGATAAGAAGATCTCTCCCAATCGGTTTGCTTGATCATCTTCTTCGCTTGTCGTTCTGTCACATGTTCTGTCTCTACGATCCGTTTGATCCGTTCTTCTAGAGGACTGTGGATAAAGAAACTGTAGCAGTTTTCGTGATCCTTAAGCACCACATCTGCACATCTTCCCACGAAAATGCAGGATTCATTCTCTGCTGCCAGTTCATGGATCACATGTGCCTGGATCATAAATAATTTCTCTGGTGTCATGATCTCTTCTGTGTCAACGCCTGGAAATCTGTGTCCGATCGGGACATTGATAATGTGGCTGTAGACTGCATTCTCCTCGTGATTCTTTACAAACTCTTCCGACATATCACTTTCTTCGGCAACTCTTGCCAAAATCTCTTTGTCGTAGAAAGGAATTCCAAGCTTCTTGGATAACTGCTGTCCGACCTCTCTTCCTCCGCTGCCGAATTCTCTGGAAATGCATATGATCGTATTTTTCTTCATATTACAACACCCCTTTTCTTAGTTTGCTATGGTGTTAAATTTGTTTTTATCTTAATACAATTTTAACATACCTTTCGGGATGCAACAACCTATGCTTTAATTTTGTTTCCTAACGATCGCATATTCATCGTCCATCTGGAAATAAGGGCAATCCCAATCGCTATAGCTCATAAATCTTGCCATCTCATCTTCATCTAAATTAATATCACATACATAATATTCATAATCTTCATCATACACATAATTACTACAATATTCGCACCCTGCGCTTTTCTTCTTTTCCATATATTCTCTCCTTATTTTTGTGTTTCTTCTATATCTAATGTTACGCCCTGTAAAATCTCTGCAAATTCCAGCAAAGATTCACATTTTCCAAATAATATATCATCGACTTTACTTGTATCCTGCACGATATCTGGGATCATCACTGGATTCATGCCTGCTCCATGTGCGGAACGGATTCCATTGATCGCATCTTCTAATGCGATCGCTTTTGATGGATCGACTTTTAATTGTCTGCATGCTTCGATATAAATATCTGGCTCTGGCTTTCCGTGTTCGATCATATTTCCTGTGATCACGGAGTCAAAGTAGTCAAAAATCCCTTCTCGTTTCAGATTACTTACGGCGTGTTCTTCACTGGAAGATGTTGCAACTCCGATCTTTAGTCCTTTTTCTCTGAGGACTTTCAAAATCTCATGAAGACCTTTCTTGGCTGGCACACCGTCTTCAACCAATTCATAATATGCATCTCTGTATCCATCCAAAAATTTATCAAATGGAAAATCATTTCCGTAATGTTCTAAGAAATATTTCTTACGATTTGTAAGGTTTGTTCCCAATGTATTGACAATATTATGCCCAAGAGGTCCATATCCCAGACGTTCTCCTGCAATATCCCATGACTTCTGTACATAGCGTTCACTGTCAAACATCAGCCCGTCCATATCAAAAACAACGGCCTGTATCTCTTTTAATTTATTAAGATCCATCGTCTCTATTCCGCCTTCCTTGTTGATCATCTTTCTATGATACCACGGATTCCCTTTGATTTCATCTGGTTTACAAAAATCGCACTGACTGTTATCATGGATTTTAGGATTAGGAGGAACTATTTATGAAATCGTCATCGAATTTAAAATCACTATTAAAAAATATTGACCGTAAAGGATATCCTGCATATAAAAATACGCAAGGTACTTATGATTTTGGAACTTATTTTCTTTCCATTGATCATGTACAAGGCGATCCTTTTGCATCTCCATCAAAATTAAGTATCCATGTGAAAGGAAGATCAGCTGGATTTCCTGCTTCTTTTTATGATACAAAATATAAACAGGTTGCACTCTGTGATCATTTGACACGATTATTTTATCAAACTTTATCTAAGATCTCTTTTCGTGCCAAAGGTTCTGGAAAAAGCGGTTTATTTTCTGTCAGTAAATGTGGACAACAGGTACTAGAACGAACTGCATGTACGATCAATCCTTCCAACGGTGACATCTCTGTTCATTTTGAAGCTGGTTTCCCTGCAAATGGACGAACTGTAAATGCGCGAGAATTGGATAAAATGTTGTTTGGACTACTGCCAGATTGTGTTTCATCTTCTTTATTTTATAAAAATATTGATCAAAAAATGTTGGAATCAGTAATTTATATATCCGAAGATCAACATACAATCCGTAAAAATCTGTCTTCTATGGGACTTGTCGCATTTATTGCAGATGGCTCTGTTTTGCCTAGAGAAAGTGGTATCTCACAGAAACCTTTAAGAAACTGTGTGAAATTCCAGTCACCAGATACTTACCGGGTATCTTTTGATCTTCCACACCATGGGACGATCACAGGTATGGGAATTCCGAAAGGAATCACCCTGATCGTCGGTGGTGGATATCATGGAAAATCGACGTTATTAAAGGCATTGGAACTTGGTGTTTACGATCATGTCAAAGGGGATGGTCGTGAATTTGTCATTACTGATCCAACTGCCATGAAGATTCGTGCAGAAGATGGAAGAAGTATTACAAATACAGATATTTCTATGTTCATTAATAACCTGCCAAATGGGAAAAATACGGTTTCTTTTGACACAGAAGATGCCAGTGGAAGCACCTCACAGGCTGCAAATGTAGTTGAAGCCATGGAAACGGATTCTTCTTTATTCTTAATTGACGAGGATACGAGTGCCACCAACTTTATGATCCGTGATGAACTGATGCAGCGTGTAGTTCTTCGTGATCAGGAACCGATCACTCCTTTTATCGAACGGATTCGTGAATTGTACGAAAGATATGGTATTTCTTCGATCATCGTTGCTGGAAGCTGTGGATCTTATTTCCATCCGGCAGATCATATCATTCAGATGGATCAGTATATACCAAAAGATATCACTACAGCCGCCAAAGACGCAGCAAAAGATTTCCCTATGGTTTCACTGCCTGAGAAGAAACATCCAGATCCTTGTTTTGACCGTTGTTTCAATGCTGGAAATCATTTGAAGAAAGAACGCAAGATCAAGATGAAAACACTTGGAAAAGATGCTTTTTCGATTAACAAGGATACAGTTGATCTAAGATATGTGGAGCAGATTGCTGATACTGAACAGACAACAGCTCTTGGTTATGCTTTGTTGTATGCGAAACTTCATTTGATGGATGGGAAGAAAGATCTTTGTGCAGTTGCAGATGAATTAATGCAGATCATTGAAACAAAAGGACTTTCTGCACTCTTGGATAGTAAGTATGTGAAAAGTAATCTGGCGATGCCTCGGAAGCAGGAAGTTATGGCAGCGATGAATCGTTATCGAAAACTGTGATTTGTAGGTAGTGTTGCATGTATGAGTCAGAAAGAAGATAAGAAAAAATATTTATAAGAATAC
>OLGO01000041.1_pt1 | contig 142019 bp, 207 predicted proteins | sample 1605861 | NCBI WGS metagenome assembly OLGO01 (sample SAMN03283253) | human gut metagenome | biome: human-associated habitat; material: feces | host: Homo sapiens | place: USA | collected 2013
CAGCAATGCCCAGTGCCTGTACGTCAATGGGCTGTGAACCCGCCGTCTGGGCCGCATCCACGATCAGCAGCAGGCTGTGCCGGTGCGCAAAACCCGCTGCTTTTGCAAGATCCGTTCCGTTGCCGGTCACATTGGAAGCACCTGTTACGACCAGCGCTTTTGTATTGGGCTGAACCAGCTTATCCCAGTCATTATATTGCAGCCGTCCACGCTCATCCACGCCTGCAAAACTGAACTGCAAGCCCTGTTCCCGCAGCCGGTAGAGCGGCCGCAGAACAGAGTTATGCTCACATACCGTTGTGATGATATGATCGCCCGGTGCAAAAAGGCCCCCCAATGCAATGTTCAAGGCCTCCGTTGCATTTGCCGCAAAGGCAATACAGGACGGGTCTGGTGCGTGGAGGAGCTTTGCCATTGCGCACCGCGCAGCATAAACAAGACGGCTTGCGTGCAGCGTGGGCTCATGGGCACCCCGTCCCGGATTGCCTGCCGTGCGCATTGCGTCCAGCACAGCCTGCTCTACCTGCGGCGGCTTGCGCAGGGTCGTGGCAGCGTTATCCAGATAGATCACGGTTTCACCACATTGCCTGCCTGCGTCAGCTTTTCCACGATGGTGTACATGTTGGTCACACTGCCAACAGCAAGCTTTTCGGTCAGGCCATAGAAATTCAGGCAGGTGCCGCAGGTCATGATCTCCACGCCCTGTGCTTCCAGTGCCTTCAGGTCATCCAGCATGGGCGAACCCTCACAGGTCAGGGACGCGCCGCCGTTATAGAACAGCACTGTTTTGGGCAGCTGATCCTGCTGGGTAAGTGCGAACACAAAGGCCTTGAGCAGGGACTTGCCAAGGTCATCTGCGCCAATGCCCATTTTATCAGAGCTGATGGCAACCACCGTGTCCGTGCGGGTGTCCGGTGCACAGGCCGGTGCTTCTTCAGTGGGTGTTTCGGACGCTTCGCCGACCGTGAACAGCACGCGGTATTCCCGCTCGGCCAGCTTTTCGGCGCTGTACTGATAACCTTTCTGCTGGGCCATTTTGGTAAGGTTCTGCACGGCGATCTCATTATCCACCAGCACTTCCACCTCACCGGCACCCTTCAGTTCAGAGATCGCCTTTTTGGCTTTTACAACGGGCAGCGGGCATGCGTCACCACGGGCATCAACTTTCAGCATCATAATTGTAGGTCTCCATCAGTATTTTACAGTGATTTCCTGTTCGGTTTTGGGTATGATCTCACCCACGATCTTTGCGGGCAGGCCAGCGGCCTGCAGCTCTGCTTCCAGCGCATTTGCTTCTTCTGGCAACACGGCCAGCAATAGTCCGCCGGAAGTCTGTGGGTCAAACAGCACCTCTTCCATTGCAAACGGCACATTTTCAAAAGTGACATATGGGCCGGTATGGTTGCGGTTGCGCTGTCCGGCAGCGGTATACAAAAAATCATCTGCTGCTTTTTCGGCTCCCGGTAGAACCGGCACCATCCGTGCATCAATGATACAGGAAAGCTTTCCGCCCATCATCTCGTGCAGATGGCCCAGAAAACTGAAACCGGTCACATCGGTTGCCGCGTGGACCGTATACTTTCGGCTGATCTCAGCAGCGTTTTTGTTCAGCGTTGTCATGGACGCAATGGCACCGGCCATATCTTTCGGTGCCGCTTCGCCCACACGGTTTGCCGTGCAGATCAGGCCCACGCCCAGAGCTTTTGTTAAAATCAGCTTGTCGCCGGGCCTGCCGGAATCATTCGTATACATTTTTTTCGGGTCCACAAGGCCAGTCACCGAAAGTCCGTATTTCACACCTGTATCGGCAATGGAATGCCCGCCCGCAAGGCTTCCGCCCGCTTCGGCCACCTTCTTGGCTCCGCCGCGCAGAATTTCGCCCAGAATGTTCAGATCCATGCTCTCCGGGAAGCAGACAAGGTTCAGTGCAGTCTTCACCTCGCCGCCCATGGCATAGACATCGCTCAGGGCGTTGGCCGCTGCAATCTGGCCGAAGGTATAGGGGTCATCCACCATCGGCGGGAAAAAATCCACTGTCTGTACCAGCGCCACATCATCGGTAATGCGGTATACAGCCGCATCATCCCGGCTGTCGTACCCGACCAGAAGGCTCGGGTCTCTTGCACCGCGCGGCAGCTTTTCCAGAATACGGCTCAGCGCTCCGGCTCCCAGCTTTGCGGTACATCCGCCGCCGGTGCAGAACACGATCTTGCCTTCTTTGCTCATGCACGTTCTCCTTTCTCGAAATGAGACGTAGCGCAGGAAATCCGATAAATTTTTTTCAGAATATCAGCCACCTGCCGGGCCAGAGCAGCCTGCTCTTTTGTATCGACCTGATTGAGTACAACATAAAAGCTGCGATCCCCTACAGCCTTCCTTCCACCGGCTTCACTTGCAAGCAGCTTTGCCAGAAGTTCCGGTGTCAACTGCGCATCCTGCGGAACACAAAGCAGCTCTGCGGCAAGCTCTGCCCGGAAACAGACCTCCCGGAGCGGATGCCTCAACGCAGAAAGCCCTGCTACGGCCAGAACCGTATCGCACTGCGGTAAAAGCACCGGCTCGTGCGCAGCGGGTGCCTTGCAGGGCATCCGTTTTGCGCCGTCCGCTTCAATGAGCACAATATCTGCAAGGGTCATCCAGCGCTCCAGCTGTGCCTGCGGCGGGGCCGTCAATTTGCCGCCGTGTGCAGCGGTTCCAGCCACGGCATAACTGCTGCACTTCCACAGACGGAAAAGCTCTGCATCCGTCTGTGCCCAGACCCCGCCGGGCGGCTGCATAATATGGGTGGTGGTAGCGGCCAATACCCGCCAGCCCTTGCGGGCGCAGTGCGCAGCCAGATTGTACATCAGTGTGGTCTTTCCGCCGCCGCCCACCAGAGAAATAACATGTCCCTTCTCCGCAAGAAACGGAAAAATTTTTTCGTCGATCATTTCTGCTTTTCTGCAACTGCCATGGCGATTTTTTCCGGTGTGATGGGCAGCTCATAGAACCGGGTGCCGATAGCGTTATAGATGGCATCGGAAATGGCAGGCAGCGGTGTATTGATGACGACCTCGCCGATGGACTTTGCGCCAAAGGGTCCGTTGGGTTCATAGCTGCTCTCGAATTCAACCTTGATCTTGCCCACATCGGTGCGGGCCGGAATTTTGTACTGGAACAGAGAGTTCTCTTCCGGGTAGCCATTTTTATCGTAGGTGATGTTTTCGGTCAGAGTCATGCCGATGCCCTGCAGCAGACCGCCCTCAGCCTGCACACGGGTCAGGTTCGGGTTGATGGGCGTGCCGCAGTCCACACAGGCATCAAATTCCAGCAGCTTTACCTCGCCGGTCTCAGTATCCACTTCCACCTCAGCAGCACCAACCATGAACGGCGGCGGCGACAAAGGCGAAGTATGCGTTTCGGTGGCTTCCAGCGGAACCATATGGCCGAACTGAGAAGCATACGCGATCTCGCTCAGAGACTTTTTCTGTGTGGGATCTTTGCTCTTGAAAACATCTTTTCCATCAAATTCCACCTCGTCCTCGGTGCATTCCAGCAGCTCTGCGCCCAGCTTACAGATCTGGCCGCGCAGCTTCATGGCACACTTTTCGGTGGCCTTTCCGGTAACGTAAGTGGTACTGGACGCATAGGAGCCGGAGTCATAGGGCGAGGTATCCGTATCAGCTCCGAAGACCGTGATATTGTCCAGCGGGCAGTCCAGCACTTCGGCGGCGATCTGCGCCAGTGTAGTGTCACAGCCGGTGCCCATGTCGGCCGCACCGATCATCAGGGTGTAGAAGCCGTCGTCATTCAGTTTCAGGGTGGCACTGCCCACATCCATGCCGGAAATGCCGGAGCCCTGCATCGCCATGCCCATACCGACAGCGCGCACCTTGCTGTTGCCCATATCACGGGCAGGGTATTTGTGCTCCCAGTCGATCATATCCCGCACCTTGACAAGGCAGCGGTCCAGCGCGCAGCTGGTGTTGACAGCCCCATAGTAGGCGGGCATCACATCGCCCTCCTGTACGGTGTTTTTCAGCCGCAGCTCAAAGGGGTCCATATTCAGCTTATGAGCCAGTTCATTGACAGCAGATTCTACGGCAAACAGTCCCTGCGTTGCGCCGTAACCGCGGTAAGCACCGGCAGACATGTGGTTCGTATACACCACATCACTGATAAAGCGGAAGGCTTCTGCCTTGCCGTACAGCGGGATGGACTTGTGACCGGAAAGGCCCACGGTCGTAGGGCCATGCTCACCGTAAGCACCGGTATTGGAAAGGGTGTACAGATCAATGCCCTTCACAACGCCGTCCTTCGTGGCACCCAGCCGCACATGGATCTCCATTTCGTGACGCGGCGAGGATGCGATTTGGCTTTCCACACGGCTGAAAATGATCTTGGAGGGCTTTTTGGTCTTCCAAGTCACAAAAGCCGGATATACCTCACTGACCGCCGTCTGCTTGGCACCAAATCCGCCGCCGATGCGGGGCTTTGCCACGCGCACCATGGATTTGGGAATATGCAGTGCGTTCGCAATATTGCGCCGTGCATGGAATACGATCTGCGTGGAGCTGAGCACATTCAGCCGCCCATAGGTATCAATGGAGCAGTAGGTGCGGAAGGTCTCCATCATGGCCTGCTGGCAGGCCTTGGTGTGGTAAATGTGGTCAATGACTACATCGCTGGCCGCAAGCACTGCGTCGATGTCACCGGCTCCGCATTCATCATGGGCGCAGAGGTTGCGTTTGTTGTCGGCTCCCACCGGGCACAGACTGGCCCAGTTGTCCTCCGGATGCACCAGAATGGGGTTGTCCTTGGCAGTGTGATAGTCCAGCACTGCTTCCAAAACCTCATATTCCACCTTGATGAGCTTGAGAGCCTTATCCACGCACTTTTCGTCCTTACCGGCCACAATGGCCACCACATCGCCCACAAAGCGCACATGGCGGTCAATGAGCAGGCGGTCACGCGGACTGGCTTCCGGATAGGTCTGGCCAGCCTGCGTGTAGCGCGGCGCATCCTGCGGCACATCCTCCCATGTAAAGATTGCCTCGATGCCGGGCACCTTTTTTGCTACAGCCGTATTGATAGTTTTGACGATGGCATTTGCGTGCGGAGAGCGCAGCAGCTTTACAATCAGGCAGTCCTGCGGGATCACATCGTCCATATAGACGGGCTGGCCGGTGACCAGCTGCATGGCATCCTTTTTACGGAAAGGCTTGTTGATGGTACTCATTCTGCGGCCTCCTTCTGCTTTTTCCATGCCAGAAAGTTCATGATGCCGCGCAGCTGGCCCTCATAGCCAGAGCAGCGGCAGAGGTTGCCGGAGAGATATTCCTTCACTTCTTCCTCACTGGGGTACGGATTCTCGCGGAAGAGGGCCAGCGCGTTCATGATAAAGCCCGGGTTGCAGAAGCCACACTGCTCTGCACCCTGATCCGCGATAAAGCCGCCGAACTCTGCGGCTTCTTCCTGCAGGCCTTCCAGTGTGGTAATGCTGTGGCCGCTGGCACGCGCTGCCAGTACCGAACAGGACAGCACCGGTTTCTCGTCCAGAAACACCGTGCACAGACCACAGTTGGAGGTCTCACAGCCGCGCTTGACGCTCTTGCAGCCGTGAGCACGTACAAAATCGATCAGCAGCATATCTGCAGCCACATCCTCTGTGACCTTGATGCCGTTCAATGTAAGAGTGATCTGCATTTAATTTTCCTCCTGTGCCGTGCGTGCTTCCAGTTCCAGAACAGCACGCTTTGTCAGAACGCCTGCCAGATGGCGGCGGTACTCGGCATTGCCGCGCATATTGGAGCCAGTGACAATTTTTTGCTTTACTTCATCGGCAAAGTTCTGCGCCAGTTCCTGCGCAGAAACAACCGCCTTTGCCGGCAGCTCAAACAGCACAGCCTTGAGCGGCCGCGCACCGATCGCAATGCGATAGCTGCCGTTTTCCAGACGGGCGGCAGCGCAGGTAAGCACCGGGATATCAGTCTGGCTGTTGCGCACGGACTGATAGAAAAATTCTGCTTTCTCCTTTTTAACGATCAGCCGCACAAGGATGTCCCGGTCATAGGGGCGCTCAGCATACTCCTGCAGGGATATGATTCCACCCTTGTACAACTCCACCGAACAGTCCATGGCCATAAACAGCGTGAGCACATCGGAAAAGCCGAACCGGCTGTAGATGCTGCCACCCACAGTTGCCAGATTGCGCAGCTGCACGCCCACGATATGCCGCAGCGCTTCCTTTACTGCGCCATGGGTATACGCAGCAAGACCGGCGTGCTCTTCCAGCTGGCGCAGTGTAACCATGGCACCAATGGAAAAGCTGCCCTCGGTCTCCTCTATGGTGTCCAGTCCCAGACCGGACAGGTCGATGGCTGTGCCGACATTGATGTTCTCCATTTTGAGCCAGATCATGCCGCCCAGCACACGGTTGGCCTTTTTCTGGTTCAGCTGCCACGCTTCTTCCAGACTTTCGGCCTGCTTATATTCTCGGATCGTCATCATAGATGCAGGTTCCTCTCTCTTTTTTTCTCTGTTCTTTTATTTTAACACAGATTTCGATATAATACTATTGTGAATTCGTTTCAGAAAGAGTGGTACTATATGAAAGAACTTCTTCCGGTGGGCTGTGTCATCATGGCATCCGGTCTGAGCCAGCGCTTCGGCTCCAACAAACTCCTTGCGCCGTTCTGTGGGGAACCGATGCTATGCCGCGCATTTGCAGCGACCGATACTCCAAAGCTTTCGGCCCGCATCGTGGTGACACGTTCGGACGAAGTTGCGCAGCTTTGCCGCTCCCGCAATGTTCCGGTGCTGCTGCATGATCTGCCTGGTCGAAACGATACGGTGCGGCTGGGTCTTTCTGCGCTGCTGGAACAGGTTCCGGAGCTTTTTGGCTGCATGTTCCTGCCGGGAGACCAACCGCTTTTGTGCCGCGAGACAGTGGAAGCCATGGCAGGCATCTCCGGGTGGGATCAAAGAACTCGGCTGGAACGACAAAAAGAAACAGAACGGGAGATCTTCCGTCTGGGATTCCGGGCCCGTAACGACCCGTCTCCCCTTACTGGAAGTCCCGTTCTGTTTGAAAAAGGACTTTTTCAGGAACTGCTCACCTTGCCGCAGGGCATGGGCGGAAGTGTTCTGCTTCGGAAATATCCCGCGCATGTTCACACCGTTTACATTGCGGATCGGAATGAATTGGCCGATGCCGACACGCCCGAAGCACTTGCGCAATTGGAAGCGCTGGCCCGGCAAAAGCTTTGAGCTTTATACTGCCTTGTCATCCTTCGGCAGCAGCACATTCAGCAGGATCGCCACGAACGCAGCCGGAACGATGCCGGACTCGCCGCAGATCAGCTGTAAAGCGTGCGGAGCCTGTGCCAGAATACCGCTGTTGGCACCCATGCCGTAGCCAACACCCAGAGCCACCGAGACGATGGTAAGCTGACGCGGGGTCATCTTTTCCTTGGTGATGAGCTGGATGCCGCTGACCACGATGGAAGAGAACATCATAACGGCAGCACCGCCCAGAACGGCCTGCGGCATAATGGAAATCAGTGCGCCGAGCTTGGGGATCAGGCCGCACAGGATCAGGAAGATGGCACCGGAGGCCAGAGCCATGCGGTTGATCACTTTGGTCATGGCCACCAGACCCACGTTCTGGCTGAAGGAAGTGTTGGGCAGTACACCGAACAGAGCCGCAAAGGAGGAGCCCAGACCGTCACAGATCACACCGCCGGACAGCTCTTTATCGGTGGGCTCACGATTCATGCCGCCCTCCATGACACCGGAGATATCACCCACGGTCTCAACAGCGGTAACAACGAACATGATCATCACCGGCATAATAGCGCGCATATCAAACACGATCTTGACCGGCATCAGCTTGGGAATGGCAAACCAAGAGGCCTGTGCCACCTTATTCCAGTTGAGCACCCATGCCTTGGTAAACTCTACACCATCGGCAGTGACACCGGTGGTGGGCAGCACCAGACCCATGACAAAGGCCGCAACGTAACCGGCCAGAATGCCGATCAGAATCGCGGAAGAGCTGAGGAAGCCCGTGGTCCAGTGCTTGAAGATCAGAATGACCACCAATACGAACAGGGCCAGCAGAAGATTTTCCATGGAGCCGAAGTCTTTTGCGCTGTTGCCGCCGCCAAAGGAATTGATACCCACCGAGATCAGCGAAAGACCGATGGAAAGCACAACCGTACCGGTGACGACCGGCGGGAAAAACTTGCGCAGAGGCTTGAGGAAGAAGCCCAGCACGCTTTCAAAGATGCCGCCGATGATGGATGCACCCATAATGGCACCATAGGCCAGCACACCGCCGCCCATGCTGCCGACAACACTGTTGAACACGCCGATAAAACCGGAACTGGTGCCCATGATGATGGGCACACTACCGCCCACGGGGCCGATGGTGAACAGCTGCACCAGTGTGACCACACCGGCCACGAACATGGCACTCTGCAGCAGCGTGACCTGCAGATCTGCGAACTCACCACCCGCAATGCCGCAGGCACTGGTGATGATCAGCAGCGGGGTCAGGTTGCCCACAAACATGGCGCAGACATGCTGCAGACCCAGCGGGATCGCCTGTTTCAGGGACATTTTTGCGTCGAACTGATACGCCGACTCTTCGAGCTTGACTTCCTTCAAATGTTCCACTCTCCTCAAATCTTGACAAAAATCATTCTTTTCGACTGCTTTACCAAAAAAGCGGATTTATTATAGCAAAACTGCGTATCCTTGTAAATTAAGTATGACTTTTTCGTGAACGGCTGTTTCCCGCTGAGAAACACAAAAAGCAGGGCGCTTTGTGGGTTTTTTTCGCTTTGGTCGGAAGAATTTCGCGCAGAACTCCTGCTTTTTTGTTTTGTTTTATTTGATTTTTGTGCGATATGGAAATTTTACAGCGTTCTCAGCCCGTAATCTTTTAAACAGCGCTGGATGCCCTGCTGAGTGGTGTCGAACCGGATGCCGAAGCGTTCCAGTTTTGTGGTGTCCATCACAAGGTTCCGGCCCCAGCTTTCTTCCTCGATCTGCACAGCGATTCCCAGCGTTTCGGCAAACTGCCGGGCGGTGCATACCATGTTTTCGGCATTGCCGCTGCCAAAATTGTATACGCCGCCGGGCAGCGCCATGGCAGGCTCCAGATTTTCGATCACCTGCCGCACATAGGTCACGCCGCGGTGGTCGTTCCGGGAGAAGCGCAGAGCCTCTCCCTTCAGCGCGGCACGCAGAAGATTCAGCGGAAGATTGCCCCGGATGGGCAGCCCATAGCCGGGCAGGTCATACATCCAACTGGCACGCAGATGGACCGAGTCCGGGCAGAGCTCCAGCACACGCTGCTCTGCTTTCAGCTTGTATTGGCCGTAAATGTTTGCGGGATGCAGGGCCAGTGTTTCCGGCAGCGGCCCCTGCTGCTGCACACCAGCATAGACCTGATCCGAGCTGAATGCCACCAGCTTTGCCTTCGTCTGCTGCGCAGCCCGTGCCAGCCAGACTGGCAGCTCCACATTGGCACGGTAAGCTTCTGCCGGATGCTGCGCACAGTAACTGGTATCGGAAAGAGCGGCGGTGTGCAGGATCACATCCGGATGCAAAGCTTCCACCTGTGCACGGGTGAGAGCTTCATCGGCTGTACAGAAAAAGCCTTTTGGAAGGGCGCAAAGCTCGTACTTTCCCTGCCACTGCTGCAAAATGCGGGAGCCGACAAAGCCGCCTGCACCGGTGATAAGAATTTTTTTCATGATAATTTCCTCCTGCAGGGCAATGAAAAAGTGCCCAGCAGCATGACAGCCTGCCGGGCACAAAAATTTTAAAGGAACAGTTCCAGCACGAACACGACGGCACAGCAGGCCACAGATACCTGAAACAGGCTTGCGCCGAACCAAGCAGCTGCAATGCCTACCACCAGCGCCATGGCACCGGCAGCCGGGCTCTGGGTCGCGTTGACAATGGCCGGGAAGGTCATGACCGCCAGCGTCACATAGGGCACATAATACAGAAACGACTGAATGAAGCGGTTTTTGATGGGCTTGCGGATCAGTGTGAGCGGAAGGATGCGGATGGCATAGGATACCAGCGCCATCACTGCAATGTAAATGTAATGATTATGCGTCATGCCCTGCCTCCTGCTCTTCTGGATTTACCGGAAAAAGAACTGCTGCAGCGCTGGAAATGAGCACTGTGAGCAAAATGGTGCGCGTGCCCTCCGAAAGAGCGGAGATACCCGGCAGGTAATTGCACACAAAGCTCAGCGCAAAGCTGATGGCAACAAGTGCAGCTACCACCCTGCTCTTACGCGCCGGAGGAATGATGATGGCAAGGAACATGCCGTAAAGGGCAACGCTCAGCGCACTGACAGCCCGCAGCGGCAGCAGATTGCCCGCAATGATGCCCAACGCTGTACCGATGGCCCAAGCCGGTGCCGCCAGCAGAATGGCACCGTAGGTATAATATGGGTTCAGGCTGCCGGGCCGTGCAATGGTGATGCCAAAAAGCTCGTCTGTCACATCATAACCGATGAGCAGCCTGTGCCAGAAGGGTGTGCCCGGCGCAAAGCGCTGGGCCAGTGCGCAGCTCATGAGCAGATAGCGCGCATTGGCGATCAGTGTGATGATAGCCACTTCCAGATAGGTCGCATTGGCCATGATGATGGCAAATGCAGCGTATTCGCCTGCCGAAGCGTTGTTCAGTAGGCTGACCAGAAAGCCCTGAAACGGGGTAAAGCCTGCCCGGCGGGCCGCAATGCCCAGCGAGAAGGAAACAGCAAAATAGCCCAGCGCAATGGGAACGCCATCCCGCATGCCCTCACAGAAAATCTTTTTGCTGAAAGCCCAAACCGGCCTTTCTGCATTGACAAGCTCCGGGGCAAGGAGCTTACTTTTGGAATTCATCTTTGTTTTTTTACTCCTTTCCTATTTCAAACACCGCTTTTTATTATACTCTCCCGCACACAGAGAAGAAAGGGCTTTTTCACTTTCTTTTCGGCACAAAAGGAAAACGCCGCCTGAAAAGGCAGCGTTCTTCGTCGATTTATGCGCCCGGCACCAGAAAATGCATCGCCTGCGGCAGGACCTGCGTACCGGCTTCCAGCCCATTTGCCGTCAGGATCTGTGCCGGTGACACATGGAACCGTCTGGCAATGCCGAACAACTCCTCCCCTGCCTGTGCATAGTAGATGCGCAGTGCGATCTCCGGGTCCGGAGTCGTCAGCGGTTCGCCCAGCTCAATGCTGCCGATGCCCGAATGTGTGCTCCGGCAGAGGATGGCTCCTTCGGCACGGGCGGTGACCGTCACTTCCAATGTGCCGCCAGTGCAGCTGCACTGGATGTTCTCGGTGCTCAGCCAGCATTCCGGGCTGAACTGTGCACCCGGCGGAGCTTCTACTGCAAGCGGAAAGACAAGCTCCAGTGTTTTTTCGTAGCTTTCCAGCTCAGCAAGACTGTTCTCGGCAAAGGCGGTAGCAACGGCACGCACCGTAAAGGCCCAGCCGTCGCGGTAAGGTGTTACCTGCGCCGGTCCATAAGACACAAAGCAGGCGCGCAGCTGAGCATCCGCATCTGGCAGCGGCCCGGAGGCCGTGGAAGATGCTGTCTCGTTCAGCATACAGGCAAGATCTTCTGCTGCCAATTCCTGCGGCGTGACGGCGGTTTCAAACTGCGTAGAAAAGGCATCCGCTACGTATTGCAGCTGGCAGGGCCGCCATGCGTGCAAATGCATCATCACGCTGGCTGTCAGTTGGCCGCTGGCTTCCTGTTCGCCCTCCGCAAGGGCAAAGCCAACCGGCTCCAGCACGCACATGCATCTGCAGTCCTCTGCCACGCCTTCCAGATCCACCACTTGATTGAACGGCAGGGATGCCGCCTGACTTTGCAGGCTGCTTTCGCCTTCCGCGCGCCAGGCGCATTGGGCACGTACCTCGCCCTTGACCACTGCCTTGCCCGCCAGCAGCTTTACCTCCCGCACGGCGGCGCTGCCGGTAATATCCAGAATGGCTGCGGGCGGCTTTGCAAAAACAAGCTCCCCTTCCACAGTGACCAGCTTTTCCAGCACCGCGGTGCTGCGCACGCCGTTCAGCGTCTGCAATTTCTGTTCAATGCCGCCATCGGCCAGCGCCGTGATCAGTTCCTGTTTATCCTGTGTATGGATAGTAACCACAAGACCATAGGCTCCGCGCACCTCGATGCGGTGCGGGTTTACTGCCCGGCAGTTGAGGTATTCGGTCTGCCCTTCTACCATGGCCATCCAGCTGGTGAAGGAGAATTCCGGCACCTCCAGCTGCTTTGTAAACGGCAGCTTCTGCTCGGTCTGGCAAAGCCCGGCCCCGTCCTCGCCCTGATAAAACACAGTGCAGCGCAGATAGCCTTCCAATGTAAGCCGCCCGGGCTGCAGCTGCTTTTGCAGCACCACCGGTTTTGCAAAGCATTTGACCAGCTTGAACACCGGCGGAAGATAATCTGAAATCAGGATCTCGATTTCCAGCGGAAGTTCTGCCTTGACGGTGCAGCTCGTGCCTGCCTGCGGCAGCGTATCCCGAAAGATCTTCAGTTCCATGCAGTGTGCTCCTTTCCCTGTCCGTCTCTACTGGAAAAGTATGCACATGCTTTGCAGGATATGCGCGCAAAAAAGGCACCGTGCAAAACACACGATGCCTTTGGGCCTTTTGAAACAATCAGATCGTTTTGCGCAGGACAGCCGCCTGCATTACATGGTATTTCTGCATCAGCCGGACGGCAGCCGGTGTGATCTTCTCGCCGCTGACCACAATGGGGATCGCAGGCGGGCAGGAAACCGTCGGCATAGCGCAGATACGCCCCACCGCCTGCTCTGTGGGCACCTGCTCCTGCGGGGCAAACACGGCCTGCCGGATGCTGCAGCAGGTGTGCAATTCGTGTTCCAGCTCCAAAAGCTCACGATCATTTTTTTCCGAGAGCGGGAACGGTCCTGTAAGGTTTTCCACAATGTGGAGAACGGCAGAAGTCAGCCGTTCAAAGTCCTGCGGCGGATTTGCCGGGGTGAACATCAGCACAACATAGCGCGGGTCGGCATATTCGCACTCGACCTTTGCGCAGCGCAGCGCTTCTGCAAGCTCTGTGCCGGTCATGCCCAGTGTAGCAGCATCCAGCGTGACCTTGAGAGGTTCGCTTTCCAGTGCCAGCGGCTCCGGGCAGTGTTTTGCCGCAGCGGCTTCGTTCAGCTCCCGGCGCAGGCGGGTCAAATATCCGCAGCACTGCAAAAGCCGCAGCGGATAACCCTCCGACAGAACCTGATTGCATTTGTCCAGCGACTGCAAGATCAGGTAAGACGGACTGGTGGAACCAAACAATGCCAGTGCATTGCGCACAGCGGCTTCGTCCTGAATGGGGGCATTTTTGCCCAGATGCAGGTATGCGCCGCCAGTGACAACGGGCAGCGTTTTATGGCCGGAGTCGCAGCACATGGCCGCGCCCAGCGCAATAGGATGCTGACCGCCCTGCGGCAGAAAACGCAGGTAAGCACCGTGGGCATTATCCACCAGAAGCGGAACTCCAAAATCCTTGCACACTCCGGCCAGCGCTGCAATATCCTGCACGCCGCCCAGATAATCCGGACTGGTGATGTAGACGCCAAAGGGCCTTTTGCCCTGCTGCGCCAAACCCTGCAGAGCACCTGTCAGCTTTGCAGCTGACACCGGGCAGCTGCAAAGTGCACCGGCATCCTGCGGCGCAGGCCAGAGCCACTGGATATCAAAATCCAGCAGCGCCGCCGCATACAACAGCGCTTTGTGAGCGTTGCGCGCTGCCAGCAGGACCGGGCGCTGTCCGGCTGCGGGCGCAGCCTGCAGTGCAAGGCACAGCATTGCACGGATGCACTGGGACGAGCCCTCTGTGCTGTAATAGGTATGCACCGTGCCGAACAGCCGGGTAGCGTTGGCTTCGCTCTGGGCAATGATGCCGTCAGCCCCATACAGTTCATCCGCACCCTTTATTTCGGTAATGTCCCACGGCTCAAAGCCCAAAAGGCTCTGGCCCTTGTGGCCGGGCATATGCAGCCGCGAGGTGCCGGACTGTGCGTAACGGCGCACAAAATCCACAATAGGCGTGGTCGTGCTCATTCGCAGGCTTCGCCATCAGCACAGGCGTTACAGGTAGAACCAAGCTCAATAGGCACCTCGATGCCCTTGGCGGCAAGCTCCTGATTCTCAGCGACCTTGATCATGATAGCGCATTCCATTCGCTTTTTGAACAGCTCGCAGCCGTACTCATACACACCGGTAATGTTGCCGGTAGCGTGGTAGGAGTTTGCTGCACAGCCGCCGGAGCAGTACAGCTTTGCCCAGCAGTTCTGGCACTCCTTGCGGGCATAGGCGTTACAGTGCTTGAACTCATCGCGCACGGCAGTGTTCGTAACGCCCTTCCAGATATCGCCCATCAGGTACTTGGGGTCGCCCACAAACTGGTGGCAGGGGTACAGATCGCCCCAAGGAGTAACAGCCATGTACTCCGTGCCGGAGCCACAGCCGGAAATGCGCTTGTAGATGCAGGGGCCGCCGGTGAGGTCGATCATGTAGTGGTAGAAGGTAAAGCCGCGGCCCTCGCGGTTGCGCTTGATCATTTCCTTGGCAAGGATCTCGTACTGTTCCTTCAGGATGGGCAGATCTTCCTCGGTCAGGGCACTGGGGTCGCCAGGCTTAGACACCACAGGCTCCATGCTCAGCTCAGTAAAGCCAAGGTCGGCCATGTGGAAGATATCGTTGGTGAAGTCGGTGTTGTAGTGGGTGTAGGTGCCGCGCATGTAGTAGTTCTTGTCGCCGCGCTTCTTCACGAACTCCTGGAACTTGGGCACGATGGTATCGTAGCTGCCATGGCCTGCATAGTCCTTGCGGAAGCGGTCGTTGACCTCTTTGCGGCCATCCAGACTCAGCACCACATTGTGGCACTCCTTGTTGCAGAAATCGATCACATCGTCATCGATCAGCATACCGTTGGTGGTCATGGTAAAGCGGAAGTTCTTATTGTGGATCTTCTCCTGCTCACGGCAGTAGGCAACCAGCTTTTTGACCATGTCAAAGTTCATCAGCGGTTCGCCGCCAAAAAAGTCCACTTCAAGGTTGCGGCGGGTGCCGGAGTTTTCGATCAGGAAGTCCATGGCACGCTTGCCCACTTCAAAGCTCATCAGCGCACGGTCGCCCTGATAGCGGCCCTGCGAAGCAAAGCAGTAGGAGCAGTTCAGGTTGCAGGTGTGTGCAACATGCAGGCACAAGGCCTTGACCACGGTGTTGCGGTTTTTAAAGTCGAAAGCCATATTCTCATAGGTATCCGGGGTCCACAGCTTGCCTGCTTCCTTCAGGTTGGTCACATCATCGATGCACTGACGCAGATCTTCCTCCGTGACATCCTCGCGGTCTCCATACTTTGCCATCATAGCCGAAACGATCTCGTCAGCAGTATGCTCCGGGTACATGGCAATGATATCGTATGCAACATCGTCCACCACATGCACCGAGCCGCTGCAGGTGTCCAGCACGATGTTATAGCCGTTCAATTGATACTGGTGTACCATTTTACTCTCCATTCCAATTATACAAAAAAATGCCGCCCGGCAAAGGCGGCAGGGGGTTGCAAAAATTACTTGTTGCTGTTCTCGCACTGCTGGTTAGCCACGCCGCAGGAGGTCTTGCAAGCGGACTGGCAGGAAGTCTGGCACTCGCCGCAGCCGCCGGTCTTAACGCTCTTGGTCAGGTCACGAGTAGCAATGGTCTTAATACGTTCCATAATAGAAAACCTCTCTAACTCTCAAAATTTCATCGCGCCGGACAAAGCCCAGTACGCATTTATCTTTGCTTATGATAACACGCAAGGGGCTTTCTGTCAAGATTTTTATGCTGCCAACCTGTTCAAACCTGTCCAGCAGGCTGATACTTCGTCAGGACGGTGTGCAGCCCCAGCTCCCGCGCCCTGGCCAGTAAGTACCGGTAGCGGCACAAAAGCGCCTGCCGCTCGTAAATGCGCTGCTCGATCAGGTCTGTATCTACCTCCAGATCAAACATCATCTCATTGCGCCGCAGGCAGAACAGACATTCCTTCAGCTCTTCTTCCAGCTCTGGGTGATAGCGTTCGTGCTCGGTATCCCGCGGGATGCGGCTCGAAAGCAAAGTTTGGGTGTTCTGGGCATGGGTTCGTTCCAGCATAGGCCGTCCTCCTCTTCTTTGTGTATCTTGAAGGTTTGTACATTTTAGTATATGAAGAGACCGGTGCAGAATATGCCAGTTTATGGTAAAGCAGAAACTTCTCCGCTGGTGCGCGCATTTTAAAAAAGTTTGCAATTTTTTCAAAATCACGCTTGACAAGTATCACTTTTCCGCGTATAATAGCACACGTTGAGCGGCTCACACTGCGAAACACAATCGAATATTGGGGATTTGCATAGTGGTAGTGCGGTAGACTCTGACTCTACTTGTGGGAGTTCGATTCTCTCATCCCCAACCAAAAAGCCATCCGGTTTATGCCGGATGGTTTTTTGGTTCTATATCGTTATACAAAAACAGCGTACCGTCTTTGCGACGGTACGCCCATTTTTATGCAGTTATTACAGGATGCTGATGCGGCCTGCGCCGTAGGGATTCTCGTAATTCAGCAGATAGCCCGGGTAATCGGCCAGCGGGCTGTTTGCGGTGGTCAGATGCGGCAGACCCTCTGCATCTACACCGCCAAAGGTCATGGCATAGGTAGACATCACAAGGTAATCCTCAGACACATAGTCCTTGATCAGCTCTGCGCCATCAAACATGGCAAAGCCATCGCCCAGATTGCGCAGAGTGTAATTCATGCCAGCCAGAGCGTAGGTCTTGCTCTCGTCCAGCGGTTCATAAGTACCGGAAGCCTTGTTGTAAATCTTCACGTTCTGCACGCGCGGAGTGCCGGTGGCACTGCCAATCCAGACATTCTTCTCGTCGGTCTGCACGGTGTTGGGGATATCGGCGTGGATCTCGTAGGAAGCGCCTGCCACATGCAGGAAGCCGCCGTTCTCCTTTTCCGTTCCGGCAAAGCGGGCTGCAAACTCCAGTGCATCCTGGATCTGCTTGCCGGTGACAGACATCAGACAGGCCACATTGCCAAACGGGCTGACCTGCTTGCAGGTCTTGAAGGTCCAGTAGCCGGCTTTCTCATCGGCGCGGATGCCGCCGCCGTTCATGATAGCGATGTCACAATGCAGCTGTTCCACCTCATTGAAGTAGGAGTAAATGCCGTCGGCCACGAAGTCGCCGAGATTCGTCTCTGCCATGCGGATGCGGCGCTTGCCAGTCTCGGGGTCGGAGATGTAGAAGTTCGTATCGGCAACAGCGATCTTCTCACCCAGCATGTCGTCCACAGAAGCGACCCATGCGTTCTGGATATCGGCAACGGCACTGTCGGAGCCTTCGTAAGAGGAGATCAGACGGGTGGCAATGGAGCCGTCAGCCTTGATGGTCATTTCGCCAACATTTGCAAAATAAGAGCCAGTCTGGGTCAGGGCGACAGCCTTGCCGGACAGATCCTTCACCCACTCACACTCCATCTTGGTGTGAGAATGGCCGTCGATGAATGCATCGAAACCGGAGGTGTGCTCGATGACTTCCTTGCTGGTCCAGGGCGAAGAGGAAGGATCAACGCCCAGATGGCCCAGACCGATCACGTAGTCAGCCAGAACCTTGGCCTTATCAATGGACTTCTGCACAGCCTTGTACAGCTTCTGGCCGTCGTCACCGCCCAGAATATCATAGATATAGCGGCTCTGGCTCTTATCCATGAAGTAAGACGGAGTAGACTTGGTGAAGGTCTCGGGCGTGGTGATGCCCACAAATGCGATCACGCGGCCGCCGATGGTGAAGTATTTGACATCCGGCAGAACGCGGTTGCCCAGCGGCAGATTGACCCAGTTGCTGGAGAGGTACGGGAAATCTGCCTCAGCCATTACCTCTTTTGCACGGGCCATGCCGTAGTCGAATTCATGGTTGCCGGGCGTAGCAACATCGTAGCCAGCGGCGTTCATCAGCTGGATGATAGAGGCACCTTCGTCCATGGAGCCATATGCGGTACCCTGAATATGGTCGCCCGCATCTACCAGCAGGACATTTTTGCCTGCATCCTGATAGCTCTTTTTCAAAGCTGCGATGGCAGCATAGGTCAGTTCCGGCGATTTTTTGTCGATGTAAGTATGAACATCGTTGGTGTACAGGATCGTAATGTCCTTAAAGCTGCCGGGGTAACATGCAGACGCAGCGGGTGCGCCCAGACTTACGGCAGCAACGGCCGTTGTGACACCTGCGGCCTTCAGGAAGCTGCGGCGGGAGATAAGCTGTTTCATGGAAAAACGACCTCCTCTTAAAACTCTCTTTTGTTTTTATCGGGCGCACAGAACCAGCCCGACGCTTGTTATATTAAGCATAACACACAAAACACCCAAGAACAACCCGGAATCGCACAATTTGTTCATAATTCACGGTACTAAGTCGCACTTTTTGTGCAACATTATTCCTTTTCAGGGCAAAAAACAGCCCGCATCTGCAGCCAGTCGTTGACTGCAAAAGCGGGCTGTTTTCAAAGGGGATTCAAAAATGGATCAGAGCAACGAGCTCAAATCGCATTGTATTCCTTGAGGAATTTCTCAAGGTCGGTACCCTCGATCTTTTTCAAAGCTTCCTTCATGGCAAGGCGCGGGATGAGCGGCAGATCCATGTCGGTGATCTTCTTGCCGTCGCGCAGCTTGACCGTTGCATCGATCAGGGCACGTACATCATAGGTGCTGCCCCAGACCTCGGGCACACCGCGGTCGATGTCCAGCAGGGTGTACACAGCTTCCATACCGGTGCGCATGGAGTATTCGGTGGTGAAGATGGTGTCACGGCCGGTCTCGGCGAACTGACCCAGGAAGGCAAAGTTGACAGCACCCTCCGGCACGATATCAGGACGGTCGCCCATCGCACGCGGCATAAAGAATGCATCGATATACGGCATCATGACCGGGATGGTGTTGGCACTGTGCTCGGCCAGCTCTTCGATCTGATCCTCGGGCACACCGATATGGTACAGCCACTCCATGCACAGTTCCTTGCCGGTGCAGTCGCGCATGGCCTTTTTGACGTAGTTGCCGGGCTTATCACTGAACAGGCCGTAGACCCAGACGCACAGCTGGTTCTTGGGCTGGTCTCGGAACTGCTGCTGACGGTTCAGCGTCCAGCTGAGCAGCCAGTTGGAGTCCTTAACGGTGACGATGCCGCCTGTGACGGTGTGGCCACTGAACGGGTCACGCTTGCAGATCTTCTGGATATACTGCGGGATCTTGTCGTCCAGCGTAGTGATGGTGGCGCTTTCCCAGTTGGAATGTTCGGGGTCGGAGCAGAACTTTTCAGGATTGCCGAATGCGGGGTCCTGTGCAGCGATCTTCTTCCACAGATCCCAGCCGTTGCCCGGCTTGATGGTGGGATCAAAGCCTGCTGCCTTGTCCTGTGCGCCCATCGTGCAGCTTTCCACGCAGCCGCCGTTGGTGATGAACAGCAGATCATTTTCGGTCAGGTCAATGGAGCTGATCTCACCTGCGTGCTCCACAACCACGCTGCTTGCCTGCTTGCGCTTGCCATTGATATCAAATTTCACGTCCACGACCTTGGTCTCATAGTGGAACTGCACGCCGTGGTCCTTCAGGTAAGTGACCATGGGCAGGATGATAGATTCATACTGGTTGTAGCGGGTAAAGCGCAGGGCGGTGAAATCCGGCAGACCGCCGATATGGTGGATATAACGCTTGAGGTAGAGCTTCATTTCCAGAGCACTGTGCCAGTTTTCAAAGGCAAACATGGTGCGCCAGTACAGCCAGAAGTTGGAGTTCAGCACTTCATCATCAAAGAAATCGGTGATCTTCTTATCCTGCAGCTGCTCGTTGGGGGTGAAGAAGAGCTTCATGATCTCCATAGCACCCTTATCAGACAGGCCGAACTTGCCATCGGTGTGGGCATCCTCGCCGCGGTTGACGGTAGCACGGCACAGTGAATAGTTGGGGTCTTCCTTGTTCAGCCAGTAGTACTCATCCAGCACACTGGCACCCTCGGTCTCCAGAGACGGAATGGAGCGCAGCAGATCCCACATGACCTCGAAGTGGTTATCCATCTCGCGGCCACCGCGCATCACGTAACCGATATCGTATTTGTAGCCGTCGCAGGCACCGCCGGGGATGGGGTCTTTCTCAAACACATGCACATGCTCGCCCTTCATCTGGCCGTCACGCACCAGATAACATGCAGCCGTCAGTGCGGCCAGACCGGAACCAATGATATATGCAGATTTATGATCAACACCCTCCGGCTTTTTAGGAGTTGCAAATGCTTCATAGTTGCCACTGGAATAGTACATAGAAAAGCCTCCCTGCTTTTTATTGCTTTTTTTCGGCATCCTTGCGCCGTCCTTATGGCAACAGTATACCCCGCGCCGCCGCAGCAGACAACAAACAAACTTTAGCGGGTGTATAAATTTTATACAATCATTCTGTTTTGCTGGAAATACGTACAAATTGTGACAAAAGCCGCCCTAATAGCGAATCGTTCTGTGCTATGGAGTGCTTTATAAACCAGTTTCAGCAAAAAGAAAAGCACCCAGATTTCAACGAATCCAGGTGCTTTTTGTTGGTGGAGGCGATGGGAGTCGAACTGCCATCAAATCGGTCTTTTTAGTGCATATTGTCCATATAGTGCAGATAATTCAGTAAATCTTTGTTGAAAATCGGCGCATATTGTCCATTCTTTCCATATAGTCCATATTGTCTTTTTGGCATTATGTAACCTAAAATGTAACCCAGATGTAACCTAGCCACGACAAAGAACCCATGTCGCATCAGCAAATTTTGTCGATTGCATTGTCTTTACACCATTGATTAAACTGGGTTACACCGACTCTATAGGAATGTCCGATTTTAACAGACGGAATAGAGCCGTCTCGAATGAGATTGTATACCGCACTCTTGCTGAGTGACAGCATCTTCTGAATGTCTTTTGGTGTGTACACCAACTTTGCTTCTTTACTTTCCATAATGTTCTCCACTTCTTATCATCTATATTATAGGATGCTCTCCATCTTATGTTCACCATATCTAGCCACACATACATTATATAAGAGCATGGCACGGGTCATGAGGCCAACTCCGCCGATACGAGGGGTTACCTTGATATCTTTCATCTCATAAATATCGTCAGAACAATCACCATGTTGTTTGCCATTCTCGTCATAGTTGATACCAACATCAATGCAGACATCTGTGTTGAATAGATCTATATGAGAAATAAAATTACGTTTTCCAACCGCAGAGATGACAACATTTGCTAGTTTTGTAACGTAAGCAGTATTCTTCATATAATCCCCCGTACTATTCACAGAGATCACATTACAGTGCCGCTTAATCAGCATATCAACCAGTGGACGACCCACAATATCAGATTGACCACACACAAGCACATTCTTGCCATCCAAATCGTAACCAATCGCGTCGAAAATCTTCATAACGCCCAGCGGAGTGCACGGCTGAAATGGAGATGTAGAATTAAAACCATCAACATCAACCGCGTCTGGAATACAAATATTTTTAGGATCGATATGTTTTGGCAGTGGAAGCTGGACGATGATACCGTCCACATCTTCCCAATTATAATCTTCCAGTATCTTGTTATTTAATTCATCATCCGTAATATCTTCTGGCAGTTTGATAAGCTTTGCTTTAATTCCCACCTCTTCACAATCACGCAGCTTACCACGAATATAGGCGTTAGACGCAGGGTTGTCCCCTACTTGATAAATATATAAAACAGGAGCATAGTCAGCTTCTGCAATAATATTCTTGATTTTATTTTTGATATCTTGTGCAATAGATTTGCAGTCAATAATCATTGTGAACCTCCTTTATAAGAATTCAAGTTTTATAAAATTACGAGTATCTGTAGCAATTCCAAACTTCGTTGGATTTATTGTAAGTATCATCTGGATGCATCCCAATTTTCAAAGCCAATTGATTTGATGCCATATTATCTTTTCGAGTTATCCACAATAGCGGTTTATTATCAAAATCGGATCTGTGAGCTGTATACCATTTAATTGCCGATTGTGCAAGATTCAATGCATATCCATGTCCTCGATAGTTTTTATCGTTTCTTGTTGCAACCGCTACATCTATATATGACCATTCTTCAAACAGGTCAAAAAACGCAACAGGAGTATTGTCACTGATTTTTAAAAATCTTTTTATAACATGTCCCCCTGCCGGAATTGTTAGATATTCATCGTTATAAACACCAAGCATCCGCTGTTCCTCTGAAGATAGTGTTTTAACGATGTCATCTACAAGTGGTTTTGTTTTTGCTGTAGCTTTTGCTCTTTGTACATAAATATTATTTTCACGCTTCATAAAACACTAGTTTATAAAAATGTCTGAAATAGTTCCCTAAGCTTTACGCTGAGAGCGTCATTTTCAAGATATGATGAAGAATTCAATCTGAACTTTCTGTACGGAACGTTTTCAGATGATAGATAAACATCATAATTGATGTCGTCCATTATGACGGATTCATTAGTGACAACTTTGGCGGTCGGTAAAAAAACATTCAAGTAGTGAAATATCATAATTGAAATCCTGACAAAGAGATTTGCCAAAATCATCAACATCTGGAATCTTCTCATTATCGATATAGTCCAAAATATATTTTATTCTAGTTAGACCATCTTTCATAAGGCCATCCGTTTTTACCATTTTGTGTAGGTCTGTATCAATCAAAATAAATCTACTATAGAATCCAGAAAATCCTCCATTAGACTGTAAAAGCAGCTTCATATGTTTTCCCCTTTATACTCACTACTACTATACAGAATATTTCGTAGCTGATTGATAAAATCATCCACAACGCATTCACTACAATCTAAATTAACCGTACACATGCCACAGCTATCAGTATAATGTTGCAGTAGATCTTCGATTGATCTTTTATAATATTCTGTTTGGTCTTTATAAAACCCTAATTCTTTAGCCATATTCTTTCGCTTTCTTTTTGTTTATCACTTCAATACAATGATTATCATATTCATCGATAACATCACACGAAACTTGATAAGTGCAACGTGGATCTGTTTTCATTAAATCGTTAATGTATTTTGCTTGAGCGATAGCTTCATTTCGTGTATACAGCAAAGACATAATCAATTTAATATATCGTTTTCTTGTCACAGTAAGTACCCCAATCTGCTCAAATATTTTTCCTTCAATCTTGGAGTTAGTGTCTCTACCTGCAACAGATGATCTTTTTTAATACATCACACCACGATCATTTGATAGATAGCAGCCTTCTAATGAACTTGCGATTTTGTGGTATCTATTATCAAGCTCAACAAGAAATGTGTTTATCATCTCATTATAAATATGTGCGGCCTCTTCGTAAGTATCAGCAAATGCATAATACGATTGATTTGTACTCACGCTGATTGTGCGATTTTTTGTTTTAAACTTCGACTTCCAATAATCCTTGTCATGAATAGTCCCTTGTACCGGCTTGCAATTGATGCCGGCTTTCGTATCGTCAAATCGAAATCCAGTGCACCAGACTTCTTTATCTTCTGGAACAGTATCGAATGTATAAGTCATATATTTATTCCTTTCTCCAACCCATAAGTTACCTCATAAAAGTCTAGTTTTACTGTATTTTTCGCTTGTTTTTATAACGATATTACGTTATTTATTCGCCACTCAAAACTGTTCTTCCATAAAATCGTTCCACTTCATGCCAAGAGGATTACCGTCAACATCTACACAGTTGCCGTAATCATCACGATAAACGGCAGGTTCTGTCGGCTTGCCATAAAATGGAATAGATTCTTTTGGGACAATTTGAATTTCTTTGTTAGGATCATAATTAAAATCGTGGGTTCCATCGCAAGCCACGATGTCCCCATCTGGCATTATATAAACCGGCTTGAAAAATTTTTTATTTAGATTGTTTGAGGTATCAAAAGAGCATCCTACGATCTCATACTTGTCCCATATTGGATTTCCTACGCTCGTACTCGTTGTTAGCGATTTTTTCTTGCTCATGCAAATTAAGTCCTTTCAGCCAGTAAGATGGGCATTCGTAAATTTTTTCGATGGCGTTTACATCGTAAAAGTACTCTCGATCTCGCTTATCGTAATTGTAATATCCGATAAATGAATTACCGTAATCGCTTATTACGACGTTGTCTTTTAAAGTGATCGGACGCTCATCCATGACCTTGACCCAACCGAGGAAGTATTCGCAAGATTCGGCGCAACTATCTTTTGTTTGCTTCTTAAAAGCGCATACTTCTTTATGTAGACATTTACTGCAAATAGCCATTTTTTCTCGCTTTCCAGCAGAAATTATCTGCCCAATCATAAAATAGTTTTGGAATGTCTCGTACATGAGAAACAACTTTCTGAAGTAAGGTGTCACTAGACTTGTCTTCATGAGGTTCTTTATAAATACATTCCCATTTATACTCCCAGAGTTCAACTGTGTTGTCACCTTGTGTACTGATTTTTACAAAAACAGAATGAAGATGCGCGTTTACATTTATAGAAGTATGGCAATGATCTTGTTCAAGCGGCCACTCATTTATTTTTGCAAATAAATTAAATGCTCTATCGACTGCCATTTCAAATAGTGGTTGCTCGTCAGAGCACATACATATTCGTTCTATATCCCCATCATGTAAAAGATTCAACTCCCAAATTTCCATTATTTTTAACTCTTTCTAAAACATACATTTTACTGCATACTTACACGATTATATACTGACCCATTCTTATCAGCCAGCAAGCACTGCTCTAGATATTCTTGTTTTTTAATAAGCTCGTATTTTGCAGCGAAAATCATACCATTATATTCAGTTGCCGCTTCTTCATAAGTGTCTGCGAAACGATAACAATCAGGATTTGCCCCAACGCTAAAAGTCTTTGATCTCGTTTTGTTACTCAAGGTATGGAACTTAGAATAGCAACTTCTTTCTTCAAAAGTACCAAAGACAGGCTCACATTTGATGCCAGCCTTTGTATCGTCAAATCTAAATCCAGTACACCATATAGGAGTATCTTCTGGAACTGTTTTAATGTCATAAACCATATTTTATTCCTCAAATATTATTCGCCGCAAACACAAACAACCTATTAAAAATATTTTTGAGATTTTTTTCTTGAGCCTTATTTTCTTCAGATAAAGCAGCCTTGATAACTTCATCGTCGGTGTGTGTGTCATTGTATTCTGCCGTGTCGCAAACCTTGTAAATTTTGCCGTCTTTATTTTGAAACAGCGTTCCTTTACCAAGTTCTAATGTAGCTGTTTTCTTTTCTTCTTGAATATGTGCTTTCATACTATCTCCTTGATCAAATATCGTTAAACACATCTATAATCAATCCAATAAGACTATTTAGTTTTTCTACAATCTTATAAAGGGAATCCTTTAAATGAGGTTTTGGCTCAGGCATACTGCATGTAAATTCCGCTGGGCCTTCTCTTTTCGGAGAACTTGTTTGCATGACATACACTTCATCGTTGCGAATGATTCCAATTTGAGTACAGTTATCACCATTACAAGTGCAAGTCTGATTTATTGTGATGTTTCGTTTCATATTCTTTATTCCACCCACCCACCACTACTATTAGAGTTATTCGTTATCTAAAACATTAAGCATCATTGTGCCCTCTGCGCAACTTCCTTTAATTTGAATTCGACAAGGAAGGTTTGGAATACCATTGGCGTTATTGGCAAGTTCGTACTCCCACCAGTAATCCATTTCCCATCCGTTTTCGCTCATATCAATATTCTGATAGCCAAGTTTTTCAAGGATCTTCCCTGCTTGATAAAGGGAAATTCGTTCAAAACTGAGATCAAGAATCTCTTCTCTATCTGCTTTGCCTACCCATCCAATAATATTAGTAGCTATCGGAAATAAAATATCCGTGTCTTTATCGTATCCATTTTTGCCTGCGTATGCCATAGAATCACTACCTCCGTAAAATTTACCTTTTACCAGAATGAATATTTCGTTCTAATTGAAGGTGTTTCCACACTTTTTGCAGGATTTTCCAACATCGCGGCCTTTGCCGTGATCTCATCAATACTATTCTGGAAATCCTGTAGCTTCTTCAATTCGATTTTGATGTCCAGTTTCACTTCGACATTCTCGATAAACCCCATATCTTCAAGACACTTGCAGTAGCCAGCAATTTCGTTATAAAAGATATGGTCGTATTCCTCCAGAAGAGTATACTCATCAAACAGCTTTACTTGCCATGCAATTCCAAATGGAGCTTCTTTCTCGGCATAAGATTCAACCGTATAATACTTCATTATGTATTCTCCTTGCGTTTACTGCTTGCCGGTAGATCCAAATCCGCCTGCTCCACGCTCAGTTTCGTCCAATTCGGAAACTTCTTCAAAATCAGCTTGCCAGAACGGAACAACTGCCATCTGAGCAATACGGTCGCCATGAGTGATCATCTGAGGAATATTGGAATGATTATGTAATGCCACGATAACATTTCCACGGTAGTCTTGATCTACGATGCCAGTTTTGTTTGCAGGAGCCAAACCCTGCTTGGTCGCTAAACCACTGCGAGCATAAATAGCGATATACCAACCTTCTGGCGGGGCCATCCGCAAACCAGTGGATACCTTAACTGTCTCACCCGGCTGAATCATAATGCATCGATTACCATCTTTGTCTACTACTGTTGCCTCGTTAAAACCGATATAAGCATATAGGTCTGCACAAGCAGCGTTTTTAGAGCCATAAGTCGGCAGATGAGCATCATCATGCATCTTATTGATTTTGATGTTTGGATGATAAATTGGAGTGGCAGACTCTACGGCCCCGTGACATCCATAAAAATACTTAGCTACGTTTCCTAAATCCATATTATTTTCCTTTCTTTTCTGGAGTCCACCAAAGGACTGGTCTTCGTAAAGCAAAACTTTTATTACAGCCGATTACACGTTGATTGGAACTTCCCATGTACGGCAAAGAGATATCTCGTTTAGATTCGATATATGGACCATCGACTAGCACGTTTATGTTTCGAATAATTGTTACCGTTGTCGGAATAGTTTGATATTTCAATTCTTCTGCCGCCTGTTGAATCAATTCTTCCCATGTATATCCAGTCCACATCCAAATGTCTTTGCTTCCTTCAAACTCGTGTCTGACTCTTATTAGAATTTTGCAAATCATCTCCCTGTTCTCTGGATACAGTGGATCTCCACCAGTAAGCGTAAGCCCCTGAATATAATCAGGTCGAAGTAAATTTACAATTTTATCAAGCGTTTCATCTGTAAATGGCTGACCACCATTCGGGTCCCATGTAGTAGGATTCTGACAGCCGGGGCAATGATGTGTACAACCCTGCACGAAAAGTGTGACGCGCACCCCTTCGCCATTCGCTATATCACATGGAACGATTTTAGCGTAGTTCATTTTGTATCACCCATCGATTCCAAGATTTCATTTCGTTCGTCATAAAGTTCAAATAAATCTTCGGCAACGACAGAAATCGGTTGACGCATTCTCATGAGTTCGCGCATATCATGTCTTACAATTTCAATATCTCGGTCTACTTGTTCTAATGTTCTCATTTGACCACCTCTGCATTCTTCTTGGCGGCTGCGTCAATAGCATCCTGTTCAGTTTTGTAAAGGCCGCCTTTGCATCTGTGATAATATCCGTCATAAAAGACAATGTGATCTTCGTCAGCCACCCACATTTGGTTAAGATTATTAAAATTAAGCCTTATATCAAATCTTACAATTTTTCTTTTTTGTGCATAATAAAAAAGATTTGAGACTGTTTTATATCCGTTACATTTAGGACATTGGATATCACAGTCTATGCTTTCATTGATTTTTGCAGAGACAACTCCTTTTCCATGACATAATGGGCACTCGGAACTCTTATACTTAGATTCTATCGTCCAAGCATCGTCTCCAATTTTGAAATCACCAATCAACGCACCAACGATTTTATTTACAAAGTCTTTTGGTAAATCATGTTCGTTCATTCGCTTATAAAGTTCTTCTTCGGACTTATGTTTTTTGTATTCAAGCTCATTAACTTCATGTTGCAGTTTGAGTTTTCTCGCTTCTAAATCTTGATATTCTTTCATGGTAACCTTAGTGCTATCAGAAACAAGATTTTTTAGTTGTTCGATTGCACTAGATACAATTTGGTCAGCTTGAGACTCTGCCTCTGGCTCGCACCAGCTATAATCTTCAAAATATCCCATCTCAAATAAACCTCGTCCATAGACTCGCATATACGATAATAAAAATATTCGTCACAATACAGCCATACATTCCGTTCTTCCTATCACCTCGGAAAATATATGTAGAGGCATCATACAGAATCTGTTCAGAGCGAATCATAGTTGCTGTAAAAATCAAAATAATATAAGCCTTGGTCATAAGCCAAGCAATCTCAGTCCACATCGATTAACACCTCCTCGACAGGAATAATCTGACCATCAACGTAGTAGCACATCTGACCGTGCTCATTATAATAAGGGCACATTCCAAATCTATACTCTCGATAATACATAATCTTGGTATCTTTATCGTATACAAGTGGAGTGTCACGAATTTGATAACACCAGTTAAAATCTCCAGTTTCAACATTGCCATTAGTGTCAGTTTCACAAGAGCATCCAGTCAGCATAACAGCTGCTAGAAGTGCGCATACAACAGTATTTTTAAAAGTCTTAAACATACCTTTCCTTTCTGTTAAAAGCGGAATTCTATTTTTGTTATTCATGCTTCTCATTCTCGGTTATGTATCGCCAGAAGTCTGGCTTGTCGATTACATCACAATTCAAGTCATACCACTGAGTATTCCACGCCATAAAGGCAATCTCTACTGGACCGTCGTTACCATATCGGATATAGACATTTTCGGAGCGGAGTTTGTTGCTGACAACCGGCTCTCTGTCTTTTACTCGAATCCATCGTGGGTCATAATCAACCTCTTTGTAAGACGAGATTTCGATATTGTGGTAACAATTAGAAAGCTCTATACGAATATCGTCTTCGATAGACTTGGTATTCTCATTGTCGATTTCATCAGCCAGAAGTTCAAGAGTCACTTTTTTCATCGTTATCCTCTGGCCAGTCGATTCTAGCTCCGCAGTTACCACAGTAACCATTACGGTTACCATCTTCGTTATAAAGGTACTCACCACTGCCACAGCATTGGCAAGCGATAATACCATCTTCTGCAAAAGGATTGTTAATCATTTTTAGCCTCGATTTCTTTCCATCCAATGAAATCACAAATACAAAGCTTCTCTGGATCACACCGATGAAGCAGGAATTTGTTCTGTCCAGAAAGCCTAGACCCGCTAGACACTTCAACGGGTTTACACCCATCTTCAAACATTCCTGAAAGAGTCCATTTCTCAGCAATAGATAAATCAACATCATTTTTAATGATATCGCGATTGCATCCACGGCATTTAAAGATTTTTACGTATTTCTTTTCCATGTCAATCTACCTCAGTAGCCTTATCATTGTAAGTGTCGTTTTTCATATCATCAAAGAAAGATTCATAATCAAACCACTTATCCTCAAGAATATTGCCGATAATTTTTACTGTACTGCCCCAGCCTTTAGTTGCCACACGGATATACTTGCCTTTCATGTTCTCGTACTTATCGCAGCCAACAGTGTCCATGATTCGCATGATGACTTCCATACCAGAAGCATATCCTTTGAAAGTTTTTGCTCCTACATATCCTTTACCAAGAACATATCCTCCATAGCAAACGCCCCATCCATGACCATCCAACGTCAAATCAGAAGTCAAAACTCCATGATCGGCCATGCTAAGGCTAACATTCTTGATTTGTGCATTTCGGATCTCGTATCCTTCAGCTTCAAGCAGCTTTTCTGTCCACTTCTTCATTTTGTCTCCTGTTATTTAACGTATCTACGTTATAAATTTGATAGAATTTCACGATAAAACGGCACTTTTATTGGATATTAAATTCTTCCGCTAGAATTCGTTTGAGCTCATTTGTTCCAACTGCTTTCATATAAGTATGAGGCTCTTTCACGGTTGATACTCTAATAGCGCTTTGGCTGATTCTAGCCAGTAGTCGATTGTACAAATCTGTCTGGTTATTTTGATTGTTTTTGTGTTCAATGTTTTCAATCATTCTTACTCTTTCTCCACAATCCGTGTTTTTTCATAATCTCGAAGAAATCTTCTATAAGAGCATCGGCCATCTTACCAGGAATTTCAGGAAGGTCTAGTCCAAAATCTCTAAAGGCACAGTGTAGGCAACCCCATGGAGTTAAGGCGAATTTTTCATAAAAATCATCTTCTGGATTGTTGTCTTTTGAGTCCAATGTATTCGTCTCGTACTCAAACTGTCTTACTTCATTCTTAGTTAGCCATTTCTGCCACTTGCCACAAACAGAACAATACAATCCAATCTGATTTCCTTTGCTCTGGATAAAGAAAGATTTACTGCCACACTTACATTTAAAGTCCACCTCAGTCACCTGCCTTTTCTACATTCTGAACCATGCAGCTCATACCGGGATGAGATTTTTCAAAACGATGATGTGCTTTGTTCATGGCATCGTTTTGATCCTGCGCTTTGACCATATATGTATTGAACGCCTGATGTCCATCATCGTAGTACATTACTTCAACAGACCAATAATCCATATAATTCTCCTTATTTAAAAGATTCGATATCTTCTACAATCATCTTTATATCCTCTTTAGTAACATTAAAATATTTGAATATAAGCCACATAAAATCAAAAACAATTGCATAATGTTCACTCAAACATGAACCCTCCTTATGCTACTTTTACTTCAACCGTACAAATTGTATCGTTGTGCCATCCGCCATGTGGGACTAAAAGAATGCGAGTAATCTCAAATCCATATTTACGTCCGATACCACCGGAGTTCCAACCAAACGTGATAACCTTACCGCCGGACTTTACAATTCTGGATATTTCCTTCTTTTGGTTTCCCCAGAACGATGCACGAGTTGTTTCATTCGTGACATTCATACCGATGCCTTGATAGCACTCCGTTACTTGTCGTGGAGAATACGGAGGATCATATAGGACGCCATCCACAGAACTATCGCCAAAAATCTTCAGAAAATCGAGAGCGTCCATATGATAGTCCGTATCAAACACAGGATTTAGATCATTCGTAACTGTTGCAAGCTTATTTTGATTAGCAAACGGGTCGATCCATATCCCATTGGTTAGTTCTGACTGAATCAGCTCCTTAATTGGCTTTATATCAAATGTATTCTTGTTTGGCATTGCCCACTGTCTTTGGATATCTATATACATCACACCCTTTCATGCCACCACACCCACCCTGCTTGTTATTTACTTTCCTTGGCTACCCTTAATGAATCGTTCCATAAGAACTAGAGCCAGCCAGATGCCTGTCGCCACTTTAACGGTAAAAGTGATATTCAGCAGCTTGAAAATCAGCCAGATGATACCAATCGTGATAATCCACGAGGTAAAATATGTAGCCGCCAGAATCAGAATGATTCCGAGAAAAGAACCAAGTGCCTTAAAGAAACTCTTCCATGCTTCTATGTTAATCACCTTCCTTTAATCGTCTTTATCATCTTCAACATGAACGTGAGCAACTTCAACCAATGGATTATTTTCAAGTGTAGTCAACAATCCATCCGAGACCCGGACTGTATTTAAATCACAATCTCTATAATTCTTCGCCTTAATCCACAAATTATCTTCAAAATAAAATGGTTCACCACCAGCTAAAGAATCAAAATTCACCATCTCGTTAATTTTTTGTTTTAGAATTTTCATTTTATAGCTCCTTTTTGAATATAACCGTAATCCAGTTATCTGGATAATCCTCTTCTTCCTCTGTTGTTTTCATATATCCGGGCATTTCAAAATCCCACGCAAGATAATTTAGAATTTCAACATTATGAAGGTTACAGTAATACCAATCCCATGGCCTACTCCATAGTGACCAATGAAGAAGATATGCGTTGTCACGGCAAGTAAAATAAAAACTGTTGTTTAAAGTGTTTACCTTGCACGCTTTTGGGAACACATATTTTAGGATACGGTCAGTTCGCTTGTCGCTCCATTTATTCAGCTTTTTGCGGCGAAACATTTCGATCTTAGTACGAAATCTTTCTACCCAATACATAGCAATAAGAAGCGGATACAGAAACCAATAAGGCGTTTTAATATCCATGTCCTTATAATGGTAATATTTCATGACCTTGGATTCTTTATCTTTCTCTTCTTGCAGCTTCTTGCTTAGTCTGTCCATGTATATTTAATCCCACCAACCCACCACTTATACGTTATTTAATTGTCGCTCAGATGGACCACTCGATCTCTGATTTCCTGAGTGCGCCCCTGATTCCAAAAATTAGTTCCCAGGTAACCGCAAGTACGTCTTACGACATTCATTTTGTTCTGGTCACGATTACCACAATTCGGGCACTCCCATACAAGCTTGTGGTTTTTCTCATCTTCTACAATTTTAATTTCGCCGTCGTAACCACAGCACTGGCAGTAGTCGGACTTGGTGTTCAGCTCCGCATACATGATGTTGTCGTAAATGAACTGCATAACACTAAGCACCGCAGGAATGTTCTGCTGCAGATTTGGCACCTCGATATAGCTAATCGCCCCTCCGGGAGAAAGCTTCTGGAACTCGCTCTCAAACTTTAGCTTAGTGAAAGCATCGATATGTTCACGGACAACGACATGATAAGAATTTGTTACGTAGTCATGGTCAGTAACATCTGGAATCATACCGAACCGCTTCTGCAAGCAACGTGCAAATTCATATGTAGTGGACTCCAAAGGAGTACCATACAGGGAGTAATCGATGTTTTCAGCGGCCTTCCACTCGTTACACTTATCATTCATGTGCTGCATAATTTCGAGAGCAAAAGGTTTAGCATCAGGATCGGTGTGGCTCTTGCCGGTCATATACTTCACACACTCATACAGACCGGCATAACCCAGGCTGATGGTGGAGTAGCCGCCGAAGAGCAGCTTGTCGATCTTCTCGCCCTTCTTTAGACGAGCTAATGCACCGTACTGCCACAGGATAGGGGCCATATCAGAAGGAGTGCCGAGTAGACGCTTGTGACGAATCTGTAGAGCTCGATGACACAATTCGAGTCGTTCATCAAAGATTTTCCAGAATTTATCCTTGTCCCCTTCTGAACTGCAAGCCACATCTACCAGATTGATAGTGACCACACCCTGGTTAAAGCGGCCATAATACTTATGCCCCTTAACCCAATTCTTGGCATTAGCTACGTTCTCAGTGGTGCGGTCAGGAGTAAGGAAGGATCTACAGCCCATGCTAGGCCACACACCGCCTTTAAGCTCCTTCATAACCTTTGCGGAAATATAATCAGGAACCATTCGCTTGGCAGTACACTTAGCTGCCAGCTCAGTCAGGTAATAATACTTAGAATCAGGATAAATATTATCCTCATCAAGAGCATAAATGAGCTTTGGGAAGGCCGGAGTGACCCATACACCAACTTCATTCTTTACACCCTGAATGCGCTGTTTTAATACTTCTTCAACAATTAGAGCCAAATCATCACGAGTCTGACCTTCTGGAACTTCATCAAGGTACATAAACACGGTGATAAAAGGGGCCTGACCGTTTGTCGTCATCAAAGTGACAACCTGATACTGGATGGTCTGCACGCCACGAGCAATTTCTTTATGTAAACGCTCTTCTACAATTCGATTGATAGTTTCAGACTCCGGCATCTTATCGATTTCATTACTCTGAACCATCTCGTAAAATTCTTGGTGTACTTCACTTGTGATCTTCTTGCGGGAAACATCTACGAATGGAGCCAGATGTGAAAGTGTAATACTCTGACCTCCAAATTGCATCGAAGCCACCTGTGCAATGATCTGGGTGGCAATGTTGCAGGCGGTGGAAAAGCTGTGGGGCTTCTCGATATAGGTGCCGGAGATGACGGTGCCGTTCTGGAGCATATCTTCCAGATTGACCAGATCGCAATTATGGCAGTGCATCACAAAATAATCTTTATCATGCACATGAATTAAACCATTTTTGTGTGCATCTCGGATATCCTTTGGAAGTAGAAGTCTGTCAGTTAGTTCCTTAGATACCTCTCCGGCCATGTAATCACGTTGCGTGCTATTGATGGTTGCGTTCTTATTACTGTTTTCCTGATTGATTGCGTCGTTCTGAGCATCAAGAATTTCAAGAATACTTGCGTTGGTTTTCTCTTTATCTCGAATTTCCTGACGATACTGCCGCCACTGACTATATGCATCTGCAACATCAATGAACGGGCTATTTGCTAGACTGTCCACTACGATATCCTGAATCTGCTCAACAGAAAGAATGTCCGGCATGTCTGCGACATAGTCAGCAATCGCATTCGACACACGAGCGTCGATACCACCCGGCGTACAGGTCATCGCCTTCTCAATCGCATTTATAATCTTATTTTTGTCAAAAGGAACTTTCGTTCCATCGCGTTTAATCACATATTCCATGCAATCACCTCTTAATCTTCCAACCAACGATTTTCGGCCACATAAAAAACTCCGACCATAGCTACAATCAATACGATCCAGAATACATAAAACCAAATCACTCGTGTACCAGCTGCAGAAATCATATAGTCTCGTGCTTCTTCGATGTTTTTATCCTTAATGAACTGCGCATTATGTATACTTTTATCGCTCAAATTCGCGTATAATGTACCATCATAACGAACATCTTTGACATAAAACTCGAACTTTACATGAGAACTGACTTGTACCGTAGTCAGGTACTTGCTGGATGGCATCTTAATGTCACCATACTCAAATTCTTTGCCAAGAAACGTAATATTCTTAGAATTGTGTTCTTCAGAACTGTAATAATCCCAAGTCCAGTACGTTTCGACTCTTGTTTTTGTATGGCCTTTGCTATCCGTAGTAGTGACAGTTCGTGTATGCATCGTGTAATGCTTTTCTTCGCAATAGATATACATCCACTGACCGTCGATACGTGGATCGCTTACAGTATCTACTGCTTCTAGTGCGCCTTGGCAAAACGCATTACCTACGTTGGTTCTCATTCCATAATCGAACATATTTTCGGACTCAATCGAAATTGCTGTATTATATTCTTTTTTCTGCTCAAGCGAATCTCTGGTGATATTTCCAGCGATAACGCTACCAAGTATCAGCATAATAAACACAATACCAACACTGACGATCAATTCACGATAAGTAATTTCGGCATTACCGATTTCCAAAAAGGTCACCGACTGCCGGTGCCGCCTCATTCCCCTCATAGGACAGATACTCATAATTCTGAACCTCATATCCAGTCAGACCCAGCAGAAAGGAGTTCGGAAACTTACGAACGCTCTGCTTATATTCTTTCACGACACGATTGTAATCGCCACGATAGTTTGCAATCAAATTTTCAGTGACGGATAGCTCATTCATAAGCTCTTTGTAGTTATCACTTGACTTCAGTTCAGGATATGCTTCCGCAATAGCTGCAATCTGAGTCGTAATTTCTTGAGCGGTCTGGCCGGAAGTGCCACGAGCATTCACAACGTCCATCAAAGTCTGATACTCATGTTGATCATAAGCCTTGACGGTTTCAACCAGATTTGGAATCAGATCAGCTCTGCGCTTCTCCTGATTTCCAATGCCAGACTTAGCTTCCTGAATCTGCTCTTCATAAGAGATGGCCGTGTTCTTAGGCCCCTGCACCATAAAGGTCATGCCAAGAATGGAAATCAACACGACACAAATAACGATAATAGGTAACTTCCAGTTGTATCTCATTTATGTAAACCTCTTAAAACTTGACCTCATCGGCACAATCAGGAACTACGGCAGTTTCGATGTTGCACATCGGCTCTGCTTCTGCCAGCTTTTCTTTGAATGAATCATCAGGGCGACAAACCAAATTAGGAAGATAATCGTTAATGTCCTTCTTTGGAATCGTAGCCAGCTTATCATTAACCTTATCAGGAATCTTCTTGAGCGTATCTGCGACACTTTCAGCAACCTTCTGCTGTTCCTCTAAAAGCCGGATTTTATAGTCCAAATACCAACGTGCCTTCGTCAAATCTTGAAGCTGAGAATTGCCATCTTTGTGTCCTGCCCTACTCAGATACTTGCCAACATTCCAAAGATAAGCATCCTTGTCCAGCTGCCATTCTCGCAACACTTTAATTGCTTCGTAGGGATTGTCTGCACCGCCGTAGTGAGACGGATGGTCTACGTTCTTCTTAATTTCATCAAGTGTTTCCATCAATAACCTCCTTATTTTTTTCAATAGGCTTATAAACATCTGCCAACCGAGGGTGACGACCACAACAACCACGACCCTCTGGGCAGAACGGATACTTCGGATTAGCCTCACAGCTCGGAACCATCCATGCGGCAAGTTCAGGACAAATTGTGGCGACAGCTTTCTTCATCATGGTAAACATGGATCGGATTTCTGCTTGGGCGCGAGTACAAAGTCGCAGGTGACTCATTTCAATCAGCGACCGAGCATTGATGGTGACATAGAACTCAGTGCAGCAGGCATTCGGCAGAACAGCACGAGCGTCTTCATTGGTAGCACCGAGATTTTTAAGCAGCTTGTAATCATTAGCAATATTGCTCATCATATCGTCAAATACGTCGCCGCCATGTTGCTCACCAAACGGATTGACATAATTAAAATTATCCTCCGAGCAGTAACGCTGGCTGCGCACGCTCAGACTGATATGCCGATGACGACTCAACTGAGCTAGAAGTGCTCGGCTTACACCAGTCACACAGAATGTAAATGAGATATGTTCAAGTACACTCTGATGCCCGGTTGCTTTACATCCCTTAGCGATCCGGAAAGTCTCTGTTGGCTGCGAATCATAACAGATACTCGCCGCTTCCTCTACGATACTCAGCGGGTTCTGGTCCTCTTGAAATCCCGGCCGCCGGGAATATGCAATCAAATCAACAGTCATATTTATTCTCCTTAATCTTCATCACACCAGTTTTCAGGAATGTCATTCTCACCAATTACAATGCAATTTTTTGGTGCGACATTTAAAGTGTACTGACCATCTTGAACTTTAATCATTACGTTCATAATGGCGACAACTTTATGAATACTCCAAAGAACTCCTCGACTTTTTTGAGTTCTAGCTCTAAGAACTGTGTCGCCAACATGAATTTCTCTGTTAAGAATATCGGTTACCATTTAATCCTCCATTACTTTAGAAGTGCAAACTTAAACCAATCTGGAAAACTGGATACTGAAATCCCATATTTGATAAGGCAAGACAGCAGCCACAACGCAATCATGATTCCGACCGCAATAAGATAATCTTTAAAAATCTTAATGAAAGCGATCCACATCTTAATCCTGTCTCTCACTTACCTCACCTCTTCCAATCAATTCATCAACAGTAACCTCTCCACAAAGAACCTGTTTAAGCTGCTCTTCTGACAACTGATATGTAATCGGATCTCCACACTCAGTAGGATATCTAGCCAAGGTTCTGTAATATTCTGCAAGGGCTCGTTCCTTACGACCCTGCTCACGATGGTCAATACCAATCATATCGCCCCACCTCCTTCCTTAAGTTTTTCGCTCTTACCAGTCACGACATATACATCATCTTCAAGGTCTTCTTTTGGAATCATGACAACGTTTAACATTTTTCTGAATGATTCATTATCAGTCACGATAAAATAAAAAAATTCAGTTTCTGAAACTACTTCGTATGTAATTCCTCTTTGAAGCCGAACGACTTCATCTATGCCAACATCGGCATAATAGTCCGTCCTGAAGTACATCTTCATTAGGGCTCCTTGTAGGGTTCCATATCACCCTTCCAAATCTGAAAATAAGGATGTGCGTCAATGCCGTAAACCTGACCCTTCATGCCGGTACTGGTGATTTTGTAAGGTTTTCCGTCCTCAAGGCTATTGATAAAGTCCTGATATTGAGGACTCATCTTAAAGAAATCCTTCTTTCCTTGAATTCTCTTTACCTTGATAGTGACTTCATCACCAATCTTTGGCTCCCATTCCTCTGCTGGCATTCCGACCAGAAAGTCGGGACCACCGGCCTTCTTGATTCGCCGGGCAAGGATTCGTGCCTTACGCTGTTCTCTGCGTTGGTCTTCTCGATTCATCGAATTACTCATATTCTGTTCCTTTCAGCTTATCAAAGTAGGGATCGCCGTCTCGCTTCTCTAATAAGTTGAGCTCCCCGGCGGAGCCTACAGAATACAAACGAAAATTTTTAAAAATCTCAGCACCTTTAATAGTGGCTAGAGATGTAATTATGTACAATATATTGTGTTCTTCTGTGCCATCGGTAAGTTGAACTTCGAGTCGTTCTTTCTTTGGGATGGAGATTTTCTGAAAATCATTCATCGTTAATCCTTCGGCATGGAATACATATCCTGTCCATGTGCATATTCGTCATAAATTTCTGCAATAACGTCATAGCATCTACTCTCGGAGTTATAACTACCAAGAATAATTCCACGCTCACCCATGCCCTGTCTTGCATAAACATTAAGGCTTGCGGTATCAATGATTGCCATACGGTCAAGATTTATAATTTCTCCGCCTTGCGTTAAAAGTAGCATTTTAGTCCTCCGGCATATCGAAACTAACACGGTTCTCACAAAGAGCAACGTTAATCTCTTGAATTACTTCTTTTGCTCGTTTTCTTGTTTCGTAGAAACCAAGCATTATCCAATCATTTGTATTATTACCATACGCTCTAATAACTGCCGAATCTTCTACAATACAAATTCCAAAACATTTACTAGTATCAACAACTTCGGTTCGATGCTGCGTTAAAATAAACATTATAAAACCTCACAAATCAGCAAGCTGTGCAGGAGACCAGATATCTGGAATGTCCCAATCTTCTTCAGATTTTCCGTTATAAATTCCGTAGAAATATCCTTCGGACGGCACATAAACGATTCGTTGCCAGCCATTCATTCCGTGTGACACCTTTGGTTCAAAATCACGAGTCAAAATTCTACGTCCACCATTGCTATAAGCAGATGTCTTTGTAGGAACTTCAACACATTTGTTATCCAGAATCCGAAGAATATGTTTAATCGTTTTCTTTGAAAGATTCATCTTTACTCTCCATTTTAATCCATCCGCAGTCAGGATAATAATCGGCTTCCCAATAATCTCTCATAACAAAGATTGAGCGTTCTCCCTTTTCGTTTACTACTCCAATAACAAGTGATTCTTTGCCAGCAATAAAGCAAAATTCTCCTTTACCCTTCTGGGTCTTCTTGAGATTATTTTTAGCTTTATTGATATAACGGCTTACACGCTCGGATAACAAATCCACATTGCATTCTTGCCCATTTTTGCCCATCCAATAAAAGGAATCTTTTAGCTTATTTTTAGGCATATTTACCTCATTTTTGCTCCGCAATTTAGACAGTATTTTGAACATAGGGCTATGACTGGTCCTACAGCATTCCCACAGATTGAGCAACTCCATGCCCCATCGTATCGATCTTTACGCCGAATCCAATATCCTCTAGGCCGCAGAGATTCCGCGTCAATTGTCGGAGCGTTTTCAATATTTTTCTTCATGAGAGCAATACCGTCTCGCCAAGCATCGGCTTCTTTTTCACTGTATTGCTTGATTGTCCAATTATTTCGGTCAAGCAAAGCATTTGCGTCAATCAACCTAACATCAGCCATAAGACACCTCGTTCTTGTCATCTCTAAATCTTACAAACGTCGGGAATTGCAGAGACTCAGCGCCAGTCTTTTTATCGCAGCTGACCTCTTTATACTTGCACTCGACAATCTTGCCAATGTAATCATCAGGATTTTCCCACACAGTAGCTCTCGTAGCGTCATCAAAACCGGAACCAACACGAAGCTCGTTACCCTTGTAATCAACAACCAGAGCGCCCATCGTACCAGCCAGACGGTTCTGACCCTCTTCAATTGCAGTAATACGAAGATCAACAGTGTAGAATCGCTTGATTTTGAGACATCCGTTGTGACGAGCCCGGCGATAAGGGACGTCCGTGTTCAACATAAGACCTTCCCAATCATGTTCGACAGCATAATCAAGCCACTTCGGGATCACACTCTGGTCAGTACCTTCATATACCATTGGAACAATTTCGATGTTTTCAAGGTTCTTGCGAGTAATCTCTGCGCGAAGACAATTTAACCCAATACGGCGAATTTTATATGGGATAGTACACTTTCCACGGTCGAACTCTACAACAGGAATCACATCAAAAATCACAAATTTGATTCCAGTCTTGTCCTTGTTGTCAGAATTAAGTAGGCCAGTGCCATAACGAAAAGCCTCTCCGTCCAACATTCTTTCTGGGTTCTTATAGATCAGCTCACCATCAAACACCCACGCATCTCGCCTTGAGGCGTCTTCATCGTATAGAGCGAGCAGGTCATTCTTTATATGGTCGAGTCCCTTAAACTTCTGAGCCTGCCGAGAGATGAGCTCGCCTTTATACATGGTGCCCCTATTTCCATTCATCTTCTGGCTTAAACTGAACCAAATACCATCCTTCAGCTTAACCTTATCAATCGGGTATCCCTGTTGAACCTCCCAGACAGGAATAATTTCTTCGCCGTACACTTTATTGATGGTCGCTGCCTCGACTCCAATCGGCAAGTTCTTAGTGAATAGTCGCTTCAGAAACTCTTCATACTCAGGATTTTTATGTAAATAATTCTGGATTGTTGCGATGGATGCATCAGAGCCGGTATTGTGCCCAGCACCCGTAATATAAAGGTATCCACAGCTGAGATATTGAATTTCGATATCCTGCTTTGCAGTTACCTTCTTGTTGATCTTTGCATCAGATAGGCCAGTAACAATTGCCGGGTCAAGCAAGAATCGGAAAAACGCCATCAGCTCGTCAGCTTCGTCTCCAAAATCCTTACGTGCATCCAGCAAAATGCGGGTCTTATCCGTCTTCTTCTTCGCTTTCTGCAACGCCTTAACCATTGTATCAAGCTTACCTATGAGCTCTTTATCTGTCATAAAGCCTCCTTGCGTATCCTGTGTTACTTAGCTATACTTAATAAAGAAAGGCTTGTCGTTATGAGCAAGCCGTTCTTTCATTGTATCCTGTGTCACGTAGCTATAGGGAAAATTTTAAGCCTCTGGGATAGAGACTTCTTATAGCTACATTATACAGGATACTAATATGATTGTCAATGCTTTTCTGAAAATTCTTTCCGTAAAAATTCCTTCAGAAACGTCCGCTTATATGGCACTCTCGAAGTCTTTACAGCCCGATCAAGAGCATGAGTTTCGGCACAAATCACACAATACTTCTTGGCACGAGTAATGGCCGTATAGAGCCATTCTCTCGTCAACATTAGGTACGCAGAGTTATCCATACCAACAATCACATACGGAGCCTCACTGCCCTGCAACTTATGACAACTTAAAGCATAAGCAAGTTCAAGCGTTGCCCAGATGTTATTCCCACCAAAATAATGTGGAATGAAGATCGTTCCCCACTGGTCAAAATCAACCAGAATAAAACTACTCTCAATCTTTCGGATAATGCCACGGTTTCCGTTGAACACCGGACATTTCTCTTCCTTTTTCTTTGTCTTGAGATTGTATGTGTGAAGCTCATAGTTATTCTTGTTAATAATGACCTGATCGCCCTCACGCAGAGTATACGCTCTATCTTTACCGTCACCGTAGATTGTAACTTTTGCTTCTGCTTGGCCACGACTCGGATTCACAATTTCCTGAATAGCGTTATTGACTTCATAAGTACAGATACTACCACGCAGCTTCTGTGGAAGTACAATCTGAATCTTCGCACTATCATTCCCTACCTTATTATATAAGGTACGGTACTGATTGATGATGTGGTTGAATGACTCACTTGCGTCCTTATAGATATCAAGCTCCAAATCACGAAGTTCGCCACGAATCTCATTACCAGCCCAGCCATAAGGAATCAACTGCGTAGCATTACGAACCTTAATGCTCTCTGTGATAATTGCAGATTTAGCTGCCTGACGATGGATCTTAGTCAAACGAGCCACAGGAACAACCTTAGATGCAAGCATATCCTTGAAGATGTTGCACATACCAATACTCTCAAGCTGGCCGTCATCACCAATCATGATGAATCGCTTTCCGGTCTCGATTGCCTGAATCAAGTCATAGAACAACTGAGCTCCAACCATAGAGGTCTCATCCAGAATGATAATATCTTCTTCAAGAGGATTGTCCTTGTTATGGATGAAACCACCATTCTCAATATCATAACCAAGAAGACGATGAATGGTCTTACCGTCCTGACCAGTAATCTCCTGCATACGAGCTGCGGCACGTCCAGAGAGTGCAGTCTGAGCGAAAGACTTACCACGAAGAACCTTTAGGACGCCAGCCACAACTGTACTTTTACCGCATCCACCAAGACCTGTGACGATAGCGATATTGTTAGAGCATACCTTTTTAATAGCATCTCTCTGCTCCTCAGTATACTCGATGCCAAGCGCATTCCCAGCTTCATTGATTGCTGCATCCATGTTTCGACCAATCGGCTCAACAGGTGCATCCGCCAGTCGCTTAATTTCTTTTGCAATTTCATCTTCAAGATTCCACACTCTAGTTAAAGCAAATTCCTGACGGTCATCACTCCACCAAAGCGTTTCACGGACATCATGCAGATGGAAAAGTGCCCTTTTGATGACTTCTTGATCACCCTCGTTCAAATCAAGTTCCTTAATACAGCTATTGATTGTCTGGTTTGCCGGGATAATAGAGTTACCTTCTTCGGCACGGGCGGCAAGAAAATGCATGACATAAGCTTCGATTCTGAATTGCGAATTGTGCTTTAAGCCCATATTCAAAGCAAGAGCGTCAGCTTTTTTCCAGCCGATGCCATACGCATCATCGATCAGAACATAAGGATTCTCTTCAATCTTTCTCACTAGAATGTCTGCACCATGATATTGACGGACAAGCTTTTCAATAGCACTAGAAGTCAAGCCATACTCAATCAGCTTTGTGTATGCTTCACTGTTATCAATGTTGTTTTCATAGGCATCAATGATTTTCTTGGCTCGACCTTCCGTAATACCACTAACAGTACAAAGAGACTTGATATCACCATTCTTGATAATCTCATACGGATTGTCGAATGCTTCATAGAGCATCTCAAACTGATGGTCAGTCAAAATAAAACGGAGAAAGCTTTTTTGCTCTTCCGGGTCAGTGATATCTTGAAACTCATTCATGTAGATGATTTTATACTGATCACCAAATTTTTCATGATGAACGTACTCACCACAGAACGAATAAGTTTTATTCATATCGAGACTAGGAACGTTTCCTTTTAGCCGGAGGTCGCTGTATCGGCTCATGATAGGATTTCCCTGCTTGACTTTTACCACCTCGGCAGAGAAAGTGGCGAAGCCGCCGGGCTCCACCTCCCTCCCATCTTTCGGATAAAAGACTCGTTTTATCCTGATGTAGCAACGGATCATATTTTCATTAAATTTCTTATCTGCCACTTTACAACCCTCTTATTATGCACCTAATCTAAATTCTGTCAGTCCTCCGCACACTCTGCAATAAAACCATTTTGTGGTTCTCTCGCATTGTTCTGCATAATCGAATTTCCACTTCTGAATTTTTCTCACGACGCAACAATTCGTACAATGTATCTTAATTATAGTTTTGTCTTTGTAATGATTCCCAATTTCAAACTCAGGAAATTCACAAAGGACCTCTCCGTCAGTAGTAAATAATACACCTTTCATTACGCAATCTCTCTATCATGCAACCACTGCTTGTAAGGTTTTAAGTTGCTTGCAATAACGTGCGATTCATCTTCCTTCTTTCCAAGCACAGCCACCTGACTTCCCTTTACAATCAAATCCTGATAATCCGACAAGACTCTCGGCCATACGGTCAGCTCAATGATGCCATCACCAGAATACAGATTTACAAATGCAAATTGCATACCAGTCTTTGTTTTCTTCTTCTGAATCTTTGCGATAATACCAACAAGCACACAAGAATCACCAGTTTCAAGATCAGAGAAATCCTTAATGTATTCATATGCCTTTTCAAACGGATTCTTATCGATAATGAACGTCTGCAACGTCTGGAACTCCCAGAATTGCTCGTCCTTCAAATACTTCTCTGACTGCTCGGCCATGTACGCTTCCTTTTTCTTGAGCTTTTCGGTTTCATGTACGACACGACGCTTTTCATTATAGATTCGTAGGACAGTTTCTTTATCAACCTTCTTACCAACCTTATAATGCTCTGTATCAATATCCCACTTACTCAGCAAAACTGCCTTGGTAGGAAGCGTACTGACAGGTTTAAACTCAGATTGTTCCAAACCGCTGGCAATGTACTTTTCCAAGAATATTCGTTTGTTCTTTGTAGGAATCGCACCGGATTTGACCAACGCAATGATCTGTGCTTTCGTTGCACGAACACGACTCGTGAAATCATCAAGTCCCTTAAATTTTCCATTTCTATCTCGTTCTGCAATGATAGTTTCAGCAAGTGTATTACCAATACCACCGATAGCAGATAAGCCAAACAGAATTTTACCATTTGACACAGTGAAATCCATACCGGAGCGATTGATACTCGGAGGAAGAATCTGAATATCAAAACCGCGTGCGTCCACCATAATCTTGTTGACTTTGCCGACCTTTGCTTTATTCAGATTCAGCATAGCCTTAAAGAATGCAAGTGGATGATGTGCTTTTAAGTATGCCGTTTGAAGGCAGATGACGGCATATGCCTGAGAATGGCTAGCGTTGAAACCATAGCCGCCCTTCGTTGACAACTCGTTGCAAATGTACTCGGCTGTCGCTTTGTCGTATCCATTCGCAATAATCTCATCATGAAGAAGTTCAACTTCTTCCTTGACTTTCTCAGGTTTTTTCTTTGCCAAACACTTACGCATTCTATCAGCACCGGCATCATTTCGGCCACCAAATACCTTCGTGAGCTTCATGCTCTGTTCCTGATAGATATTCACACCATAGGTACTGCGGAAAATTGGTTCCATATCAGGATGGAAGTAGTGAATATGTTCAGGATGATACTTGCAATCAACGTATGTAGGAATCGACGGCATTGCATCAGGACGATAAAGTGCAATCAAAGCAGACAATTCTTCAATAGATCTAGGCTGAAGTTGCGCAACCAGATCTTTCATGCCAGACGATTCAATCTGGAATAGATTGTCTGTCTTACCGGAACAAATCAAATCGTAAGCTGCCTTGTCGTTTTCAAACTCAGGATTGTTGATATCAATTTCCCAGTCTGGAATATTATCCTCACGCTTTGCTTCATCAATGGCAACCAGCGACGCAACACCAAGAATATCAAACTTAACAAGTCCAATCTTCTCGTCCATCACCTTGTCAACAGAAATAACGTGCTCTCCGTCAGTACCATGCCGGATACCGATATACTCATAATAAGGATGTCGGCAGACAATAACACCACCAGCATGGATACCGTATCCACGTGGACGACCATTGATATGACTTGCGATATCAAGTAGTTCCTTATATTTTGGATTCTCAGCTACTTCTGGGTTGGCTTCAAGGCAATCTTTCCATGTCTTTTGAACGAACTTCTCACTGATTTTTCTTATCTCGGCATACGGGAAACCGAGCACCTTACCAACATCCTGAATTGAAGTAACCGGAGTAGTGTACACGATATTCATAACCTGAACTACTCGATCTTCACCGTACTTTTGTGTCAGATACTCAACAACCTTAGCACGGTCACTGACATCAACATCAACGTCAGGAAGGTCTTTTCGCTCAATGGTAAGGAATCGTCCGAAGTCAAGTTCATACTTGATGGAATCAAGCTGCGTAATGCCAATCAGGTAACATGCAAGTGAGCCAGCGGCAGAACCACGACCAGGGCCAACAATGACATCATTTTTCTTACACCAGTTGATGTAATCAACCAGAATCAAAAAGTAGTCACAGAAATCTTTCTTCTCAATGACAAACAACTCGTCATCAACACGCTTACGATAGATCTTCTGCTTTTTTACATCAAACTTGTCAATACCGCGTTTCTTCCATCCCTCTTTTACAAGATCTTTCAGGTAAGCTATTGAGTTGGAATACTGTGGAGGAATCTCGATTTTGGGAAGTTCAGGTTCGTGCCAAGGCATATCCACATAGTCACACAAGTCAGCAACCTCATCAGTGTTGTTGATACACCATTCTGCTGCATCATATCCAATCTGACTATCAAGGACTTCATGTTGCTCTTTACGAGACATAAAATAGCATCCCTCGTAGATTTCTGCGGCAGTTTCCGTATCATGTGCGATACGAAGGAAGTAGTCTTGATAATGAAGATCCTCTTTGGTGGCAGCATGGACATCGTTTGTGACAACTACTTTTGTATGAGTATCGTTTGCCAACCGCATGATTTTCTGGTTGTATTTTGCTTGTTCACCGTTTGCGTGAGCCTGAACCTCAAGATAATAGTGAGGGAATAAGCTCTTATACTCTTGAACCAGCTTGACACAAGTGTCATAATCATCCGTCCTGGACAACCTACTCGCCAAACAAGCAGATAAAATAATCAGATTATTCGTATCTTCTTTGGCGATGTCCTCTTTTGTAATGCGAGGACGGCTGTAAAAGCCATGAAGATGACCAAGCGTAGACAAGCGATTAACTGCCTGACGGCCAGCTTCGTTCTTGGCAATAATGATTAAATGCCAATATTTGCTGTTCTTATCCTTGACTTCCCTATCTTCACACTCGTATGCCTCGATACCATAAAGAAGTTTGACGTTCGGATACTTGTCTTTTAATTCTGAATAGTACGGCCAGCTCGTTACCTCACCATGCTCTGTAATGGCAATGGCTTTTAAGCCAAGTTCCGATGCTCTTTTTAGATTTTCTTCAGGAGAAGAAAATCCGTCCAAAAGTGACATATAACTATGCGTATGTAGACTACTTGACATTCTATTTTCCTTCCGCCATTAAAACTGATCGCGTTCCTTCAGACGCTTAATCCAGCGCTTGCGCTTCTCGTTGGCAATCTCATTTGCTTTCGATGTAAACGCCAAGATGCAATCCTCGTCATCATCATAGTATGCGTAGATACAGTTCAGCACATCCCCGAATTCTTCTACGAGGTTTTCATAAGCTTCGTTAATGCTTACAGGCGTTGGGTTCTTCATGTCGATTGCACGATAAAACTTTATCGCAGCTTTCGACAGCTCAGATCCTTCCTCACCCATCTGAATGAGAATTTCCTTGCCATCAATATAATCAAGCACTCGTAAATTTTTATCTTTGATCATTCTGTCTGCTCCTTATCTTCGATGGACACTCTCAAAGTTACAGCCTTACCGTCCTTTGTTGTCCATGTGTATCCACCAAAAGTTCTATTGTTGAACTGAGCTTCAGAAAGAAGCCAATCACGAACTGCCTCAATAGCTTCATCTGTGACACGAGTTTTATCTTTCCACTCGGTTCAATTCTTTTTAACAGTTCCTGCGTAAATACCAAACATACCACAGCTCACATGATACTCACTCATCACTCTTCACTCTTCACCTTATCTCCAAACTTAATAATATCGTCGAAAAGCATCACATAGTCATCAGTGTATTTATTTCCATGGAAGTGACCAAAATACCAGAACGGTTTACAATCGTTAGGATAACATTCGTATATATTATCAAAGAATATTTCAGTTGACTGGTCTACTGTGCTTTGATCAATACCACCGATAAACAATTCAGTTGGAATGAACCGGAATGGACAGGTATGCGTGAGCATAACATCAATATCATCGATTTGAGGGTCATGTGTAATATTCCAGATCTTTTTCTTAGTCTTTTCATTAGGCTGTTCATCCGGCCACCAATTATATCCCCACTCTAGCCGATAATACTTATCTACAGAATAGGCTCCGCCGCAAACAAGACAGTTTAATACTTCCCTGTCAGAAAGAATCTGATAGACTTCGCCATCAATAGCGAAATACTGATTTGGATAATGTGGGTCATGCCACACCTTACCACAAATATCTCCATTGATTTCCTTTATCTTATAACCATCCTTACGAGATGGGCGGCGCTCGTGATTTCCATGAATACAAAACAGATTCGCAGGAATATCTGCGGCGATAGTCTTAATGCTCCATTCGCGCGGATCGTCCTTGCCGTAGTAGTTTAAACCGACATCGCCAAGACAGATAATCCAATCATTCTTTCCAAGATTGTGTTCATGGCAAGACTTTTCTAATTCTAAAAACCGATTAAAATCACCATGAATATCACCTGTAATGTAAACCATGTACTCACCTCACTCAAAATCTTCTTTATCAATCACATAAGTTCGTGGATAAAACCTATCGTTTCTATCACCGAAAATATCAACAAAGTAGACTTTAACAATTTCAAACTCACGATTACACTCTTTGCTTCTTAGCATTTTAACTGCATCTCTTGCATTTTCAGCGTAGATTTCTCTGTGTAAGTTGTGATATTTCTTGAGCGTATAATTATATGTACGGTAATCAATTTTGTAATATCTATATCGTCGTTTTTCCATTTTTCATTCAAAATCAAGAACAATCATATCTCCCATTCCTTCGTAGAAAACATGATCCATCTTGAATTTCTCACTAACCGATCCGTGGTCAGTTTCGATACAAATCTCCCAATCTGGATGCTGCTCTGCAAATTTATCAAGAATATGAGTCAACTCATCCGGTTCAATAATGTGAGCACCATCATTTAAAATCTGATTAAATGCTGTACCTTCCCGAAGTAGTTCTAAATCTGCAATAGTATGTGCAAGTGATTGATGTGCTTTGTCAAGCAAATTTAATGACAAATCGTAACTATCCACTTTATTCATTGTCAACCAACTCTCCATTCTTTACTTTTACAGCCTTATCATCCCAATATTCATCAGCTCCAACCTTTCTAGGAGCGGTGCCAAAATGCTCTTTCCACTCAGGAAGACTCTCATTGATTGCATCAAACTGAATGCCCCAATCAAAGCAAGCCTCCATTGCATCATACAAAAGCTTTCCTTCACGGCAAGTCCAGAGAATCAGACCAGCACCGTGTTTCTGTTCCTGAATTGCTTGATAAATGACATTCCAGTTTGGCTCACCGATATCAGGATAATTATTCTCACAGAGAGTGCCATCAAAGTCGATGGCGATAGCACGTTTCCAATTTCCCATATCAAATCACCTCAAAATCAACAATCTGTGCCTGCGGAGTTACCTTATTTCCATACTGATTTAAAGACAACCGGCACACGGCATTGATATATTTTTCTTCCTGACCACCATAGAAGTCATTGTTGATCCAGCCAATCATCCGGCCATTATCAGCAAAGCACACAAAATCAATGCCTTTTTCTTCATCAGAATACTTCCACATATTGCCGTTCTTGCCCATCGGAGCACATCCACTATGAATCAGCGGAACGTTTTTAATGTAGAAATACGGCTCGGAGATTCCCTGTGCCCAGATTTTATGCATCTCGTACATGGTCTTCGGCAATGCAACAGTCAATTTGTCGTAGTCAAAATCAAAATCAACTACGATTGCCTTACTCATTGCGACATCTTTAAGCAGCTCATTACAATCCGCAATAGCCTTTGGTACGTTTTTTTTCTTGATTTTTACGCCAGCGGCATTATCATGACCAAGAACCGACTCAAAATCTCCGGTACTCATTAAAAACTCCTTTAGACTTTCAATCGGAGAACCATCAGGATTTCTCATTGAACCACCAAAATACTCTTGATTTTCGTCTGGTTCTTCAGGGCAGGCCATCTCTCGAAGTAGTACGCAAGGCTTACCATACATTTCAGCCAGCTTGATTGCTACAACGCCAGTCAAATTACTGTCCAGAATGCCAGTGGAATTACAAAATAAAACTTTACTTCTATCCGCTCCATACTTAGAAATCCAGTTTTGAAGTTCCGCGACGGCCTTGTCCTTGGTCTTGTTTTGCTGATACTTACAAGAGGAGCACTCGCGAGCTACATGCTGCGCCAGAGTCTCATCAATCGTGACACCGGCATTCTTGCCACGAGTCGGAGTGTACTGGAAAGTCTGTTCTTCACCGACCATCGCACGGAACATCCGCTTCTTTTGCTCAGATGAGCCAACACGAATCAATGCGTTCATCATCGGAACGATATAGAACTGAACATCATTGATAGTCGGATCACCCTTGATGTTGAAGCTATTCGCCTCAACCAAAGCACAAATCATCGGATTTACAATTCGCGCCAGACCTTTTGTGCAAAGGCGCTTTGTCTCATGCGAGTGCATATCCATAACATCACCGATATTTCCGATAGCCACTAGATCAAGATACCTATCTGCAACATCAGTCCAATTATATTCATCAACAGCCTGAAGGAACTTATACACAACGCCAGCACCAGACAGTTCCTTATTAGGATATGTACCATTCTGGTTATTGACGATTACTGCGTAAGGATTCTCTCTGTCGCAGATGTGATGGTCAAGGATCAGAATATCGATGCCCTTATCACGAAGTTCCTTGCACTGCTCAACATCGTTACTACCAGCATCAGGAATAATCAGCAAGGTAGTTTCAGGTGGGATCTCAATTTCTTTAGAGAGTCCATGTTCCTTGCCACTATGATGCAGAACATTAATTTTTCCAAAATAACCAATCGTCTTCAAATACTGAAACATCATTGAAGCACTTGTGAATCCATCCACATCACAGTCTACAAGGATAGAGATAATAGACTTATTCCAAATATGTTTGTTCAACAGCCGGACAGCATCTTCCATGTTGTCCAGTTCCCACGGAGAATTCAAACAAGAATCATCTAGGTTCATGTAGGTCTTATAATCCTCAACCCCTCTGTTCTCCATAATCGTTCCAATCGGGTCTGATAGGTCGTTCCTACTCCCCTTCCAGAGTTTTACATTCATTTAATTCTCCTAACATAATTCTCAATCAATGCTTTAAATTTTTCAGGATTGTCAGTCGGGGCTTCCTTTTCATCCAGAATCCCTTTATCATCTACTACAGCATACACACTTACGCCATCGACAAATCGATTGGCGAGAACCATAAGCTCACTAAGCTGAACGTCTTTATCAAATACAAAACAAATATCAACGCAAAGACGTGTTAAAATTTCAATTTGATTCTGTGAAACCTTCTTACCGCCAGTCGCCACACAGTTGTAAACATCCATGTTCCACATCTGCATGACAGACTTTTCGGCTTCACCAACATATACCAGACCTTCATTCTTAATGTATGGCTCTGTCTTATACAGACCATACAGAATACGGTTTCTGGCACACGGCTCAAGATATAGATACTTTAATTCGCCTTCAGGAGGCTTACCAAAATATCTTCCCTTTACACCAACCAGAGTGCCAATTTCATCTCTGATTGGAATCGTGATTCTATTTGTCAGTTCATCAAAGCCAATCTCAAACTCCTGCTGCGTCTCATAAGATATCCCATCGTCAGCAAAAATCTGGTTCACATAAGGTTTATAATAACCGAGGATAGCTTCGGAGATGGGGACTATCGGACGGTCATCCTCGTGTTCTTCACCTTCATTTTGCATGGCAATGAGTTCTTTTAGAATCAGCATACTTTTAGGAAGGTCTTCCTCGAAGTTGTGATAGTAGTCAAGACCAACCCATTCGCAGATTTGCTTAATGGCTTTTGGGAAAGACAGTTCCAGAAAGAACTGGACGACAGAAATCAAATCACAACTGGTCTTTCCATTGGCAATATCTCGTGTGTAATCTACCGCAGTAAGATTTTCATTCTCGTAAACGCAGAGTGCCGTTCTATTGTCACCATCTGGATTTGCGCACTGGTAATAACCAGTCTTATGACTAATGTGATGGCAACCAAGCTCTTCCAAAATCGGCTCAATCTGCTGTTCTTCAAGAATGTAATTTTTCAGATCTGCGATATTTACCATTGTAGTTCCTTACTTTCTGGTGCAGACACCGACCTCTTTCCAGATATTCTGGTTCAAATTCACTTCAAACATGATTTTCTTTTTCTCACCAAAACGGTTTTTATCGATGTTTCCAACGTAATACCGCTTATCTGGATTCAACCGATGGGCACAGTCACCGCCCCACTCAGGGTCATGAGAGATGTATTGATACTTCACGAACTTATCTTTTGGAATCTCCTTGAATAGAACCATCGTCCAAGCAACATGCTTAATCATTTTTGACTCAGCAATGTTATTTGAATTCAGCTCATCAGGAAGATACTCATGGGCATTTTCAGCCAACTGAATACTACCGTAGATAAAGATCTTTAGATTCTTCGCAATCTCTTCAAGCTCGGTGGCCGTGACCTTGAATGCTGCCCATTCACCAATCGATGCAATGTCGTTCTTTAGAGTATCATAGAACACATACTTAACTCCCTGAGTGAGAGCTGCTTTCTGGATTTCAAATCGCAGGGACTTATCACTATAATCAGCAGAAACATCCTTTGCGATAATCAAGCCTTGTGATTCGTTCTCAATCCACTGGCAAACATCAAGCACATTGCGGTACTCTTCGCTTTCCTCATAGACACGAGCGGTGAACTCATCAATGCTTTCTATGTATTCTCCGTCTTCGTTTTGCTTTCGGAAAATGAAGTTTCCATTTGCATCCCGGTACATTCCAAGGGTGATTTCTCGCTCATCCTTATGGAAGCGATGACCATGCAACTCTTGAAACTCAGGATTATTGATGGCGGTAACCAATAAGCAATACCGGACTGACTCAAGATCCATCTCATTCAGCAGCAAAAGAGCTTTTTGCTTTTGAACCAATGTGACGTAGGCAACAATCGCCATCATGTATCTAGTCTTACCAGCGTTAGATGGCATACCATTGAACATCACAGTGCCCAGCTTCAATCCTCGGAACAAATCGTTCATGATGGGATACTGGAACGGCAAGCCCATATCAGGAACGCTCAGACGTTCATTGACCATTGGCAGCAGACCATTATTCAAAATCTCAGCATCATCGTTTGTAATGATAACTGTATTGATCTTATCGGCCTTGCCACGAATCAATTTGTAAATGTCCTGAGCACCAAACATTTCAAACTGTCGATGTTTCAAGATTCCTTCAATGTTAAATCCGTTTCTCTGATACTCACGAAGTAACGAATATTTCTTCAGGATATTGAAATATCCCTTGATGTCATCGTCATTCGCAAGGCTCATGTAGTATTCAATGGTTGACCAGCCCTTCAGCCGCTTATATTGGGACAATCTGGACTCGTCTTCAGCCATAAACGTTAAAACAGACGTTTTATTAAATTCTTGAGTCCGAGTTTCGTAAGTAATTAACGCTGCATCGTAGAAAAATTTTGTTGCTTCATCGGCAAAATCGTACTTGCTCTTGACATAATGCCCATACTCGACCAAATAGTCAGGATGCTTGTAAATTGCGCCAACAAATAGAATTTCGTTCGGGATATTTGAAATGAGTTCCACTCATCCACCTCCCTCTTTTATATTTCATCGAGAATTGCATTTATATCAATTTCGTTCTCGTTTTTGCTCTGTTTCGGTACTGTTTTCATCCGTTTCAGTACCGTTTCAGTCAGGTTTTCCTTCGTTTTATCTTCGCTTTCACTGCGAATCGAAGCTAGTCTTTCTTTTCGTTCAAGATAACTAGGATATTGAGCCAGCAGAACAGCCAAATCGTAGTTCCATCGCTGGCTCATATCACAGCCCTTTGCTTCTTTCTCGGCAATTATCTTATCTAGTCGTGGTTTCGCTAGAACCCACATATCGTAAAGTTCTAGCGGAGGAATAGAACCTCTATATTTGTAATAATTACCGGAAATCAACTGCGTAAGTTTCGAGTAAAAGCTACCCGGAACAACCGCCGGGGCGTATGTATCTCGAATATGGTCGAAAAGAATCTTTTTCTCTTCCTGTTTGATACGTGCAAGCTCACGATTGTGGTCTTGCTCTCTCTTTTTGGAAAGAAGATCATCGACCTTTTTGTCCGTAGTATCATTCACTTTGTCAAAAAATGCCCTTAGCAGGTCATCTGTCCAAGGGCGTTTTTGATTTTTCTTTTTTTCTGCAAAACAATCCTTATGGTAAAAACCAGTCTTGTCGTAGAAAAAAGTGCTACGGTCTCGCTCGATGAAAATATTCTTCCCGCAAATCTTGCATTTACGGGTAAGTTCCATTAAGCCAGTTCCTTCTCCATGACTGCGGCGACCTTCTTCAGTTCCTCAATATCAGTCATAGAACGGAATGCAGTAGACAGGCCAGCTGCCTTAACAGCCTTCTGCGCGGCGCTCTTCTTCACAGGAGAAGCGGAAGCAATCAGGTCATTCAGCTTTGCTTTGATATCATCAAGAGAAGGCTCCTTGGATTCAGAATTCTTATCCGCAGGAGCTTCATCAACATCATCGTTTTCAATACCGAGATCACGCATACTCAACTTAACCTCAGTCTTAACAGCATCATTCAGACCGTTCTTGATAATGTTCTCTCGGTTCTTTGCACTGCTGGAAATAATATCCTGATACTCAAGCAGGGTCAGATCCTCAACAACCTCACCGCCCTTGTGCATACCAGTACGATCCTTGTCGAAGAAAGCGAGCTGCTGACCATCTTGGAAATACAGGCGGAACTCAGTATCAACGTTGTACTCCTGACCAGCAAAACCATCAGGAATCTTGCGACCAGTCGGCTCACTTACAATAGAACCATTCACAACCTTAGTATGCTTCTCATCCTTCTCGCGGCAAACAACAATGTAGTTCACGCCAGATGCATTCAGATCCAGAATCAAAGACTGACCCTTGAAATTCAGGGTATTGAAGTCCTTGAGCTCCATACCAGCACCCTCGATCTTAACTGCCCGTTCATCTCCAGTCAGACCCTGAGCGGCAGCCTTAACCTTTGCACGCTTCTGAGAGAAGGATGTGAGCCCCTGAGTGGCTGTCATTTTGAGAATAGATGCGGAGTCAACAACCAAAGCGTCTGCACGGAACGGCTTGCCATCTGCATCCAGATAGACATCACCATTCTCATCCTCGATGTCCTCGTCGTTAGTGACCATCTTGATATAATCCTGAACCTCTGCCAGAGACTGGGTATAAACAATCAGCAGGTTATCAGGATTCACACCATTGCCTTCCAGCTCCTCAGTATAGTTATCAATAGAACCATTCTCGGTATCCAGATACAGAACACGGAACGGCTTGCCGTCTGCATTCTTCAGATAACACAGTTGCATTGCAGTACGAGACTTACCAGTTCCCTGCTCACCATAAATCAGCATATGAAGCTTCTTACGAACAGCAGATGCTTTACGAATCATAGCCATATATGTAAATTCCTCTCTAAATCTTTTCTTTTATAAGTATCCTGTGTTACTTAGCTAAGACTAAAAATTACACTCCCCAGTCATCCTCTTCCTCATCAGCAGGAGTCACAGTGGACTTGTTAGAACCACCCCACCAAGAAGTATCGTTCTCAGCTGCCTTGCCATCGAAGTCCTTCTTAGCCTGAGCGTTGGCAGCGATCTTTGCCCGTGCCTCGGAGATATTGTCCTCAGTATAGGTAGGCTCTGCATCCTTATCGCCGGGATTCGGATCAAAGGAATCAGGATTAACACCCTCGATATACAGCTTACGAACTGCCGGAGTGCTCTGACGCTTCATCTTGTTAGGACCACCCCAGATATTCTCAGTCTCAACTTCCTCAACCTTCTGCTGATTAACGATGGGACCAAAACACTCGAAACTAGTATAAGGCTTCAAACGCTTACGAATAGAATCGGCCAGAACCTTATTCTGAGTGTTTGCCTTATAGTCAATGAAGAACTCTGCATCCTCAATAGTGTTGTAATTCACGATCTTTGCATCGACAACTACTTCATCGCCCTCATCACTCTTGCGGCAACCAGTGTAAACAATGGTCTGGGTAAACAGAGCCAGCTCTTCAAAACCCTCTGCATCGAAGTCGATTTCCTTAGAACTCAGAGAAACCTGAGTAGGAACAAAGCGAATCTGGTGCTTGCCGTTGTAAGTGCTGTACTCGATGTTACCACGGACATACACGTTATCACCGTCATGCAGGTTCTCAGAGATCTCCTTGGCTGCATCGAAATCAGTCAGAGTCTTGTTGTCATTGACGACCTTACCAGACTCATTCGTCTTCTTGGTAACACCAACCTTAACGCCAATCATGTCGTAACCTTCCGGTGCAACATAGGTCATGCGATCCTTCCAAGCGACTTCCTTCTTATCCTTCTCGATGCCCTTGTCCTTATCGGCACGGCGGAAGAAGTAGACCTTATCACGAGGCATACCAGCCAGATCAACATAGAAGGTATTCTCATTGGAGGTCTGAACACCAAAGCTCAGAACACGACGCATAGCACCACTCTTAGTTTCCTTCTCATTATAGAAGTTACTACGCTGGGTGCCGGTAACTTTACCAGCCATCTCAAAAGAACCACGGGTCTGAGGAAGATTAAAAATTCTATCTGCCATATCAAGTCTCCTTTATGTAATTTTGTTTCATTGATAATCATTTATGTTTCTTTTTTGTTGTCTTGAATCAATTCATGCACTATTCATTTTATGTATTCTCCTCCGTTTAGCTTATTGATGGCTTATATTTTATACGGCACTCGCCGTTAGAAATCGTCCTTTAAGGGATTATGTACAAACATTGCGCCGAGCACTATTGGGAGCCGTTCTGAACACTCAGGACATAAATCAAAACTCAAAAGCGAACCATCAAGTTGGCTACCATAAGAGTATTGATACTCAAAACTGATTCCCTGCTCGCTACCTATCGGCTTGATTTCACGACCACACCAGTTACATATTTTCTTACATGTGTTCATACGGCATCACCCCATTTTTAATATTCTCTATCACGGAACATCTTAGATTGAGCACGAGTCAATCTGTTGTTCCGGCCATACTTAGGTTTGAATGCGGATTGTAGCTTATTGTTTGCGTATTCGAGATCACTCTCCAGAATCCTAGCAGCTTCTTCAATGTAATCTCGAATGGCACAATACTGGTCGTTGTTGATACAATGCGTCTTTAGATAATCAAGCATATCGACCGCCTGATTTTTCAAAAGAAGCGTATCTTCAAGCTGAGTCTTGCGCCGTTGGAAGAAATCTATATTCAAGTGAACATCTCCTCCTTCTTTTCAGTAAACCTACTCCAATCCATCTTGTGATGACACTCTGGACACTTCGGATCAAGCTTCTCTAATTTCGTCACACAAAACGGACAAAGATATGTATTCTTTTCCTTCTGGAAAATTGGACTTGCCGGAAGACTCAAGGAACCGGAATCAATGGTTACATTGATAGGAATTTTGCTGTTCATCGTGTCACTCCTCAACTAATTGGTATGGTAATCGTACAACGGTTTTATCACATAACCACGGCTTTTCTTTTGTTCCAAAATTTCCAGTTTCAGAACTAATTAAAACATCTCCTAATATAACAGCCTTGTTTTCATCATAGGCTAAAGAAAGTGCATTCAGAATAACGTCTCTAATAGCTCCGTAAGTAAAATAAAGTGTTCCATCAGAAATGACCTCACTAGAAAGCATCAGTTCGGAATTAAAACCATTTTTATAATGAACAAAAATAGTCTTGTATGGCATTCCTTTCCTTGCGATTCTAACAAAATACTTATCTTCCCCATTCTTTGCCTTAAATTGTCCGTTACTAAGAAATTCAACCGGATTCATTGATTTATCACTTTCTTTCCGCAATATTTTAACGTATCCACGTTATAATTTTTCGTTATTTTCTTGCTAAAATTAGCCTTTTATGAGATTTAGTCTTCTGGAAAATGCTTCTTTGTCACCGCAACGCAAAACGGTTCAATTTCAGATCCCCAGATAGCAGTACCATCACCATACGTACTTTCAAAGACAAGCGGAAAGCCACCGATTCCATCGAAAAGACTGCCAAGCGTAGGATTCTCACCGATATACGGCTTCATTTTCTGGAAAATCCAGTACCACTGCGGCAACGCAATCGAATTGCCGAGTGCCTTATAACGAGCTGCGTCAGAAGTTTTATGCTTCTTTTTGTTCTCATCAATCCAGTCACCGATATCTGTCCATCCATCAGGGAACCCCTGAAGCCGTTCATCCTCCAAAGGAGTCAAACGGCGAACAATCCATCGTAGATTCTTCGTTTCCTTCTCTGCAATCAGATCAGTAGCGTCCTTGTAGTCACGAGATTTCATCGTACTAGCCTGTTCACTTTCCTTGTATTCACCAATGCGTTGCATCGCAAAGGCTTTCTTCTCAATGACCAGTGGCATATTATTGCCACCAGTTCCCCACTGAGCAGTACAAGTCGGACTTGTATCACTCTGCTGAGTGTATCGAGCGTCCTGACTGTGGCTCTCAAACACCACCGGCGAAATCTTTTGTTTTAAATTATGTAAGGAGGGATTTTCTGCCAAGTAAATCAGCGTCTGGTCTTGTAACGTAGAAATCGTTGCGCTCAATTCAGTTTGAACCAAAGCGCCTTTACCTCCACCTTCACATCCAGAACGGATTTTTAGAGTGTAGGCTGCAGGTTCTGTGCATCGAGTCGAAGTCTCTCGATGGTCTGATTCCAATACTCGTCCAATTCCTTCTCTTCCAGACCTTCTTGTTCCTTCACTTTCTGCACCACCTGTGACAGAGTTCCTGGATTCCACCATTCGATCATATCTAGCAACGCTTGCTTCAGGAGTTCGAGTAAAGGTTTTCCACGCCGGGATGCTCTCACAAGAATCCCCTGACATGCTCGTGCGCTCAAATAGAATTTCTGAGGCACGTTGTCCTCCAAAATCCATGACAAGCGCGATTCTCTGGCGACGCTGGGCGACTCCCCAGTATTTAGCGTCGAACAATCTCCATGCAAGAGACCATCCATTACCAGAAATCGCTCCAGCTTTTTCCCACTTTCCGTTCTTTCCTGAAGGTCGAGGAATTGAAACGTCTGGCTCGACAATGCGTGCAAATCTTTCCAACACACATCTGAAGTCTTCGCCTTTGCTTGAGCTGAAAGCTCCTCTGACATTTTCCCAGATTGCAAATTTTGGATATTCTCCATTTGTGGCCTCCCTCATTTCTGTAATCACACGAATCATTTCAAGGAACAATCCAGAGCGTTCACCAGCCAAACCTTCACGTTTACCGGCCTGACTCAAATCTTGGCATGGACTGCCTCCTGTGATACAGGACACCGGCTCAATCTGCCATCCATGGAGTTGTGTGATATCTCCGTAATGCTTCAGTTTTCATTCCTCCTTTTAGTATCCTGTGTAATGTAGCTAAAAACCTAAAAATTAGCGAAAAATAATAGACGTATTAACGTCATATTATTTCATCGCCTATAAAACAAAAGTTCTAGCAGTTTTATGTATACCCTATTGGGCTGGTGGGACAGGAGAGATTTGAACTCCCGACCAAGCGGTTATGAGCCGCCAGCTCTGACCAGCTGAGCTACTATCCCATAAAAACCAGTTAAACAGCTGCAACTATTCAACTGGGCACCTTCCTTATAAAACACTATTGCATCTATATCATATAGACGAGGAAGGAATAACAGCGATGCACATTTCCTATATCTCGCCCTTTCGGGGTGGTATTTCGCACAGGCGCGGCCGGGACTGACCGCTTAAAATCCCTACCCATACGAAATTGGAGCAGCGAAAGGTAGTCGAAACCTCATCCTCAGCTTGGAAGGCTGATGTACTAACCGTTATACGACCGCTGCATGTAAACCCAGCTTACAAAGCACTACTGCACTCTTACGAGCGAGCTGGGAATAATAGTAAAGGAGATCAACAAACGGTACGCAACCATTCTATGACCGTGGTGCGGATAGTGGGCATCGAACCCACACGCCGAAGCACCAGATCCTAAATCTGGCGTGTCTGCCATTCCACCATATCCGCATATTGCGCCAGCAGGGGTCGAACCTGCGATGGAGGAGTCAAAGTCCTCTGCCTTACCGCTTGGCGATGGCGCATCATATACCCAGCTTACTACGTCACACTGCTCCGTTTCCAGAGAGCCGGGAATAATGTGAGGACAATTTTTCCTTGCCCTTTCGGGCTGGTCTGAGCGACAAGGTTTGAACTTGCGGTCCCCTGTTCCCAAAACAGGTGCGATACCAACTTCGCTACGCCCAGATACAAATGCGCCCGGCGGGACTTGAACCCGCACGCCATCTCTGGCAGAAGATCTTAAGTCTCCTGTGTCTGCGATTCCACCACGGGCGCATATAAAAGAAGATCAGAAACAGCCAACCATTCGTTTTACATTCTAGTTTTCTGGCGAACCGAAGAGTATTTATCCGATAGCTAGTCGGCTTACACCTTATTTCTCTTCTTGTCTGGCTTGACGTCCTTTACCGGTATGACGTCTTTCCGGTCGCCAATGTACGGCCAATCCCCGAACGAGCTAGAATAACTGATCTTCATGGTAGGGATAATCGGATTTGAACCGATACGTCTTTCGACACTTGAGTTTGAATCAAGCGTGGCTGCCAATTTCACCATATCCCCATATTGCCGGTCTTTCCCGGCTGTCAGCCCCGCGCAGGGCATTTTCGGAGGAAGAAATATCACGATACTTCGTTAATTATTTTAACGAAAATCACGATAAAATGTCTATTTTAGTTCAACTCTTCCAGCTTCTTCATCAGCTGGTCTACGTCCATATCTTCCAGCTCCTTGTCCTTCTTCTTTGCCACAATCTTCATAATCTTATCGCGCTGCGCCTTCTTCTCGGCTGCATCCACACGAGCCTCAGATTCAGCCAGCTTGACAGACACGATATACTTGACCAGCTCAATCTTGTTTGCCAGTTCGGTATTTTCGGCACTCTTAACAGCCAGCAAGGAGTCTTCGTCTGCGGTCTTCTTCTGACGATTCAGGGTCTTAAAAATCGCATCTAGTGCCTCGACACTCAGATCCCACAGATCTTCAACAGTCATAATACCCTTATAGTTGAAGCGATAGCGATTACGGGTTGCAATTTCAAACAGATTCTTTTCCATAATAATTTCTCCTCTTAAATAACAACTTTCAGAACCCGCTCAGTAGCGCCCTGAACCTTGACAACAAAGGAATCATGTTTCGTCTCAGAGAACCCAACGCCGGACAGCTGGTCATCTACCGACTGAACTGCCATCTGAGAACCAAGAGCCTCGAATACTCGCTTATGCTGTAGCAGTTCCGCCTTCAGGAATTCATTGTAGAATCCATTGGGCTTTTCAGGGTTTACACAATCCTTGAGCATGAAGAAGTAATGACGATTACCGTTACCACTCTGCTCGTCCCAGTAGTTCGGAGAATACATTGCTACGGACACCGGTACAAACTGATTGGAATTCACACCCCAGATTTCACGGGAAGAAGTAGAACTATTGAGATGTTCCTTAATAGTAAACTGCCCATCATTCAACACAACAGTAGCAACAGAAACATTCTGAGTCTGACGCAGCGGAATATTGTAATTGAAGGAGTAGATTTGACCATCAAATTCAATCTCTGCGCGGAAGCCGGTTTTGCCGCCACGGTTAGAGAAGCAATGAACAAAGAACTCGTATTTACCATCCTTCATCTTTTTGATGTCAGGCCATGTAATATTCTCAACAGCGGCCTCATCGCGATCAGGATGAATAATATCTACATCCAGATTGCCACCAGTACTCCAATCTCGTTTGTTGCCAAAATAGATCTCAACGTCGTTCGGTTCAACACAGTGGGCATCAAGGTCATTTTCATCCCACTCGCACTGCTTATCGTTCCACTGAATAGAGAAACGCAACACGCCATCAACCTTACCGCCTGCATTCTTGACGTTCTCACGGATCTGGCTGTCAGCCACGTTACCCGTATACGCCCAACTGAAACCATTCGCCCACTTGAACATAGACGGCGCGTTCTTATCCTGCGGAGCAATCAGAGACGTCATATTCTTCTCAAACCGATTCTCCATAAACAGTTCCAGACCAGTCGCGGTGGGCAGCACGTCCTTGATAAACTTATCAATACCGATTTCCTCTGCGCGGCCGAACTTCTTAGGATCGATTGCGACAGTCTTCGCCATTGCTTCAAACGGATTCACAGCGCCAGTAATATGAGGGGCTGCGTCTCGGTTACAGAATAAAACGTTATTTACGGTGATGTCGTCCAGAGTAGCAAACCGGCGACCCAGACTGTTCATATAGCCCAACTCAGTGACGGTTTTCTGTGCGTCTTCCAGCATCTTCTTGGTAAAAATCGCCTTAGGACGCTTATAGTTGGCGGGAGCAACAATGGCCTCAAACGCAGACACAGCAGCATCCACGTCCATGCCCTCGCTCAGGTTCACCAGCAGAGTACCGATTGCCGTATTGCGGATGCGAAGCCGGTTCATCGAAGCTCCGCCGGGAGCCATCCAAACATAAGCGGACTTCTTTTCATCAGGCAGACGATCATACACTTGCTTATCGATTTTGAAGCCACGAACCAGAGATTCAAACTCCTTACCGCGATACAGGCTGTTCTGCGCAATCAGCTCAAGCACGGTGTCCACGGCATCCATGGTTAGCTCCTCCAGAGAGCGCTTGAACACATTGGCGGAATCACGCCACTGAGCCATCTTGGTAGGTACGTCATCGGGACGCACAATGAACCGCTGAGGAATCTCGACAACGAAATGATCCCAGGTATGAACCGCCTTATGATCAGCGTCATACTCATAGTTCATCTCAGTGCCAAACTTGCTATCAGAGATCATATTGCGGCTGACGTAATACGGGTTCACAACAGCGCAGGTTTTCACATAGGCAGCCAGCGCATCCACAACCGGCTGATAAACATCGGACTTGGTATCGAAATCCCAGACGGTAACCATCTGACCATCCATAAAGGAAACCAGCTTACCGATGTTCTTTACGAAACGGCGGCAGCAGGAACAGTCATACTCGCGCCGCTTACGGAACAACTCATTCGTGCCAGCTGGGAAGCTGTCGAGATACAGATTATACAGTTCATCCTCGTCTGCATCGGTGATAAACAGAGGGTTTTCGCCCTTCACCATCTCATTGAAGTGGTCCTGCAGCAGTGCACGAAATTTCTTGAAATCAGACATTGTTATCATTCTCCATTCAAATACTATTTTTTGTATCCTGTGTCACGTAGCTATAATGTTAAAATCAAGGGGCTGAAGCCCCCTGTTTTTAATTTTTGTGGAAGTATTCGACCCAGCCCTTATATCCTTGCCGGAAACTAATATAAGTCACCTTACTGAACGTTCTTCCAATAATGTTTTTAAGAGTATCTTTACTTTTTCCAAGGCTAAGACTAGCAAGGTCAAACTCAGGATGATTTTTATAATAATTATAAACCTTCACATATTCACAATTTCTTGCAAGATGTTGTTGACACAAAACTTTTTTGTTATTTCCTTTCTTGATAATATTATTTAACCGCACAATCTGATTGTGGATTGTATGTGTAGACATCTTCGGATCACTGTCCATTCCAGTTCTATCCTCTGTTTTACGAAGGATATAATCACCATTTATGACATAAAACGTTCTACAACCTCCCATGTTGGTGGCCTCATATTGTTTCATCTCATAGCACCGCTTAATGATATCCATTAAATTTTCATCAATATCAGTCTTATCAAGAACAGAATTTAATTCAAAATCAACATCGTTAATTGTCAGATTGGAAACTTCTTCGGATGTAAGCCCAATCCAATACAGCACAGCAATTACATTCATACGAATTTGGTACGGCTCGTTGTATTTATTTAAAAGGCCAACAAACTCATCAGTTGATGCGAAATACTTGTCCTCATACATATTGTCTGCACTTACGTCATTTTCATCAAGTTCAGTTAAGTCGTACATACTTATCCGATCCTCACTTTTAAGATAACCAGTGAGTATTGATTTTACATTCTTATATGAACGGCTCGAATTTACCCAGTTATATTTGATGAACATCTTTATGAAATCATTTTTTGTGAAGTTAAACAAATCACATCCACACTCTGATTCGTAATCCATGACATGACGCAATGTCTGAACAACAAATTTGCTACTTCTGTCAGAATACCTTGTAGCAAAAGCGTTGATTTTTTCTTCAGTAAGCATAGTGGCACACTCCTTCTTATTATATGTAGTGTACCATTAAACCTTATAAAAAATCAAGCAAATGCGGCAAAATTCTGAAATTCCATAGTATATTGCACGCCGCTCAGGAATGCTGCGAGCAAAAACGGTTCATCCTTGCACCTTGCCATTGCGATCATATTCATCTGACGCTCCGACAAGACACCAAGTTTCTTGATGAACTGTCCTTTGTTAAGTGTATCAGTCTCTTCACATAGAACGATACTATCAACCTCTAGGAAATCACAGTCCTCCTTTGAGAGTAGGACATGAACCGGAGAGCGAGAGCGCTTGTATATTCTTGAAGACAACGGATTTCCCTTGATCGTTGGACTGAAAAAGTTCCTCTTATTGTTGCTTGTCACAACAAACGGTCGAATACCGCGTTGCTGATGACCTGTCGCATTGGATAAATCAACCAACCAAACCTCTCCGACCTTTGGGTCAATATTGTTATCCATAGTCTTTCTCCTCTGTAGTAGTGTAGCTCCGTTCCATAGCTACATTATACAGGATACCATTACAGAAGTCAAGAGGTTTTTGAAAATATTTTTAGTGCCCGTATAGTTCTGGATTTTCCGATACAAATACACTAGTATCGTCGAAAATCATCTCATACGCTTTCTCTTTATCGTCACTCCTAAGCTCTATTCTCCTTACTTCGTGGCATTCTTGCCGCAACTCAACATGACTTTCGTTTCCAAAAAATCCAATGCCTTTAACGATCCCATGCGTTTCTACTCCAATATCGTCCATCTCTTTGCAGATCATGTGAACATCCACACCATTGCAAACAAAACAGACCCACACTCGCTTTTTTCTTATGTACTTCAGAAAATTCTCGACCTGTATAACTTCCAAAACCTTTTTCTCACTCATCGAAATACCGCCTTCCGCTTACATAAACAACTTTCAAGATACATTATACACATCTTTTTGTTTTCGTCAATATGTTACACATCTTTTTGTTGTATGATTTATCGAAGTTTTAGATGATATCATTCACTCTGCATCATTAACAACCAACTCTTTGTTGTAATAAAACCTATGTGCGCCAAATTGTCCAGCAAAGGTTGCTCCACGCTCGTGCCAACTGCCTGGAGCTGCCGCCGGGGTCACAAACCACTGAATTGGCTTATTTGAAATTTTAGCGCCGTAATCAAACACCATAGACACAGCCAGTTCATTCTCTGCCGTCACCTTCCTATTATATAAGGAACTATAACCATACTTCTTAAAGACCTGCTGAATGGTTAGACCGTCAAGTACAGCGGAATCATAAAGACATTGAGCCACAGCCATCTGACCCTCTAAGCTATCAGCACCTGCTTCACAAGCAACAATCTGCTCCGCAAGAGCACGCTCATCATCAGTGAGTTCGCGCTTTTCCTGACTGAAGTTCACAATCCGCGTCTCAATAACAGTCTCTACAATGACTTCTGGCTCTTTTTCCTCTTGTTGCACAATACTAACTGCCGGAGGACTACTATTATAAAGGTATGAATCGTTCTGATTCTGAATCACCGGGCTGATCTTCGATACCAGATTCCCTGCCAGCAGACACATTATACACACAATAGCAATACTTTGCTCACGATTTGTTAACAAATTAGAGTTAATAAAAATCACTTCCTTTCAAAAATATTGGTTCTATCAAATCTTTAAAGACTCCTCATTTACAGTCATCACAAGCTCGTTGACCCGCTTCCAATCAACATTGTCCGGCAGGTAAGTCTCACTCTTGTCAACTGATAATCTGCTTTCATAGGCCGGAATCAGTTGCTGACGAATCTCTTTGTAATCATATTCACCGTTGCGAAGCTGCGTCAGGAGGTTATGATCGTTGTCTCGATAGGTTTTAATTTCACCTTTTTCCAAAATGTCAAAGAGCATCAGGTATACACGAACTGCATTCATTACCGTCTTGTGCATTTTCTTTGAATTATGGTAGATTGGATCTTTGTCTAATGTATCAGACTTCTGAATCAGCTTGCCTGCAAAACCTCCAAACGAATAAATCACACGCTTTGAAAGGAATAAGTTTTTGTTGTCCATAAGTAGCTGTGTCATTGGGTTATAGCTAATAACGAGTTCATCGGCATTCCCTAACTGTTCCAGCATATTTGGGTTTCCACTGCACATCAATTTCACAGCTTTGTTAAAGCTATAAATCGTTGTATCGGTCTGAGTGTCCACATAATGCTCAAACTCACCGAGACCAAGAAGGTCTTCTTTCGAGTTCAGCGCCACACCTCGGATATCAAGATCCGAGCCCTCAATATTTGTCCCATAAGCATGACTGCCACCGACCGTTACGAACATCATATGCTTGCCAAGATGCTCATTCTCCCGAAGAAAATTATATTCTGGAAAGCACAACGTTCCAAGCAATTCATTTCTTGTCATAGAATCACCTATATTAAAACTTAGTTTTACAAGCTACGCAAAAATTCATACAGCTCAATTTCACCTTGCAGCCAAACGACATCTCCACCAGTCTTTAAATACACCGAATAGACCTTATCAGGATGCTCGAAGATGGATTCTACCTTCTTTGCTACTTTCCGATCAATAAGTACGCTGTTCATAATTACATTACCTTCCTTCTTCAAAACGCATATCCACGCACATTATTATGCAACGGCGGTTCAATCTCAAATGCCTTGTCGCTCTTGGCATCATACTTGAACCACTTCGTCAGCTCGGCCACAGGATAGAATCCTTCCTCGTACCCTTCGATAACTGCATAGTTGTAGCAATGTTCAAAGACATCGGCCACATTATCAATCACAGACTGGATAGCTTCTTTCAAATCCGTGAAGTACCCTGCAATCCAACTATCATCTGGCATCCAATAGATGCCTTTGGTGTTTGATACCGGCGAACTAAATTTCGCATTCTGCTCGTTCTTAAACGAGTCAATCATTGTTACGGTAAAAATCATTATAAAACCATTCCCCTTAGAACTTAGTTTTTATTCGACTCAGCTAACTGAAGTTCTTCCAACGAAAACGAAAGTCTTCCACCTCCGCAAAAAGTAGTGAACTCAACAATGGCGGTATCTCCGTCGATTTCATCGATAATGCCTTCGCACCAATCTTCAGCGTAAACTTTATCTCCAACTTTCATAACTACTCACTCCTTAATTCTCAGCTTTTATCGTTGCTCTGCATAGCTGCAAAAGTCATCAGACTTTGTATACACGGGTCTGGAGTCATCTATTGTGAAATGAGCACAACTACACGACTCTCCCTGATTATCCCATGTGTTCCACAACTCACAGTCCTTACAGCGAACAACTTTGATTGCATCCACTTCTTGGGCTTTATTTAATCGGCTTCGCAAGGTTCTATATAATGTCTCCTTGTTAGAATCCACTTTATCAACGCCAATCATTGGTTCATACATCCCACAGCGAATCCATTCTTGTTGATAAAAGGCATCTGCGTCAATAATTCTTCCCATGGCATTTCACCTCTTTTTTTATCTCAGCTTTTATCAATCATTGCAGTCTTTTCATTCCAATACTCTTCAGCCTCTTTAGCAGAATTAAAAAACAACCCTCCAAGTGCTTCTTCTTGGTCATCACAGCGAAGAATGCAGCTCATCCATTCTTCGTGATGTAAGGCATACAATGCCATACCGTAATCCGGGTCTTTCTCAAAATCACATCCGAGAGAACCTTTCCACTTTTCGTCAACATCGTACACACCAATGGAAACCGCTTCATGCCCACAAAATGGGCACTTATTCAATTTAACCATCCTACAATCTCCTTAAATCTTAACTTTTATCAACTCGTTTATTCCAAGCATTTACTGCATCCAAAAGCGTATTATTATCTGGTGTTCCACAATTAACAAAATCATCATAATACGCTTTTGTTCTCAGTCCACAATAATCACATACGACTTGCGCTCTACGTTTAAAAAGCGTTGCTGGTCCCCACAATATGGGCACGATTTCAAATTATCCATTTTGATCATCATTCCCATGTTCCATTTCCAGCCGTTCGCTCTGATCATCAGCGAGGGAAGCTACTTTCATCATACTATACACAAACATAATGTCTGCTACCATAAACAAAATTATCATGATCCACATTATATTAACCACCTTCCTGCGCTTGCATTCTGTGGTTATGCAAAGCATAACAGCATAACCAGTTATCGTCAAGCTTTTTCCAGTAATTTCCTAACTACTTATACTTTCGAATCAATTCAGATAGCTCCATCAGCAAATCAGTGTCTTTAAGATGCTGCTCTGCCGGATAATACGGGGTTTGACCGCGCTCAATAGTTCTTGCCTGAGCCATCCGTAGAATTTCTTCATTTGTCAAATTCTGTTTCATATTATCATAGTACCTAAGTTATTTATTTTTCTTAATTTTTTCTAAAACCCGGATTTTATCAATCTTTGTTGTGGTCTACCTCAGTATCATCTGTCACACCAGCAATAAAAATCTTGTGCCTACCATTCTCGTTACGCCGATGGTCGCCACCAAGAATGTCAATTGTCATAAGAATTGTGTTGTAGTAATCATATGCTCGGAACTCTTGCATCTTGTTTTGAAAATAATTTAGTTCTAAATCTTTCCAAACATTATCTAGGTGGCATTCCAGCTTACAAATACCTTCGCGCAGCGCACTAATTTTCTTATTGTTGTTTTCCATTTTTAAATCCTCCAATCAAACTTCTGACCACAATCTCTGCAATAATGGTCATACTCACTTGTAATTACGGTATTGCATTTGGGACAACGAAAACTTCCACACTTCGGATCAACGACAACTTTTTCACCCTCAATACGGCTAAAATAGTCATCAAGTACATCACTTAAAATCATTTTTCCACGCCAGCCAAGATCATTTTGCTGAATATTCTTCGTGAGAATCCGATACGCGCTAATAATTTCACGCTTTGTATATCTCATATTTACCTCCACAGAATTTAGGTTTTATATGGGTCTACGTCAAAAGCTTCTTTGATATATTCTGCCTTAACCCTTTCGAGCACTTCATCGACTATGTTAATAGCAATTTCTAACCCATGCACTTTACCATGTAGATATATTCTGCCACTATTCTTTTTCATATCGAGAGCAGACTCAAAATGCTCTCGTCTAGCGTCAATGTATTCATCATATAATCGATTGTAAATTTCTTCCAGTTCTTTCATATTCATGCCTCCACTTAAAACGCAAACGGATTATTATTCATTGTTATTATAAGTGCCATATTCAAAATAAACATCATAAACACGGTCATTCCTTATCACCTCAATCTCTAAACTCAATATCTACAACAATATTCTCAGGCTCTGTCATGTACCTTCGTGCCAGCAGTTCTACCATACGTTCCTTATCCCCAAGATTGCTATTACGCAAAAGATACGAATAAACTTGTTTGCCTCTGTACAAGAACACAGCCCATGCATTTCTCCTCAATGGGTTTGTAGTCTTAATCATTCCATCGCTTCCTCCAGAGAGGTAGTCACATCACCAAAGTCAAAATCCAGAGCACCAATCATATCGTCAAGAGAATCCACGGCATCGGACAGGTTTGTGCAAGCACCATCTGCCTTATCGTACCGTTCGCTTCCCTGTAGGTTTTCCGGCATATTATCACGATACTCTTCTTCTTCCCACTGGATATCCTCAACATCGGATTTTACACTTTCGACCTCAAATACAAGTTCTTCCAGCTTCTTACGGATGGAATCAAAACGGTCAATGATCTGCTTAATAGCTTTTCTACGAGTGTTATTCATTTTCAAATCTCCTTTCAATCTACAATGCCAAGCTTGCAAATATTTTTCGGATCAGTAATATAGCCAAACGTCAATGTGTTTCGCAGATACCCTTTGTACTCAAATCCACGGTCACGAGCCGCCAGACGGCACACATCTCGAATCGCAGATTCTCTCGGCCAAGAAATACCAGCCAACTGATACTTCCACTGAAGATCTCTCAGCTTCTGCCATTCAATAACAGGTTTCTTCTCATCCTCGAAACACAAACCATTCTGTACCGCATACTTTAGAGCATCGCACCGCTTGCTCTCTTCCGATGTACAAGTGCCCCATTCATTTTCTAAACGGCGGTAAGCTCTATCAAACGGCGCTTGCTTCGTTGCGTCAATACCAAACGCTGCGCCAAGCAGACCCAATCCAAGTAACAGTCCCATAATTCAAACCTCCTAAAATCACTCTTTTATGCGTCTTTCTTCAATCTGCCCAAACTACGATTTAAAGCTGCATTCTTGAGCCAGTCATTTCCACTAGGCGTTTGTCTATCCACTCTTAGATTACGACCAGAGCCTATCGGGCACACCCGGCGGTAATCGTCAACAGTCTTGCAACCAAGAGATTCTGCTTCATCCAGAGCTTTTCGCACATAAGCCCATGTGCTACCGCCGAGATCAGAACACTTACCAATCACGGCAAGCACAAGTTCGTCACCCATGCGCTCAACATATTCTGCTAAAGCCTTTTGACCAGTAGCACCAAGCTTCCCGATATTTTCTCGGAAAACATCCTCGATAGGTTTCGTCGTTGTCGTCTCATCACTAGACGAAGACGACCTTTTCCTAAGTCCTTTGTCCTTAGTCCTATGTCCAGCTTGTTTTTGGTTGTTTTTGCTTGTTTTCTTTTCTGCATTGTTATTTTCTAACGGAGCACCGCCAAGTTTTCCAATATCAGATTTCTTTTTTGTATAAGCGGCATCTTCATCAAGCTCTCTTTTGATAGCAGGCCAAGTGAACCGTTCATTCCCGTTGAATTCTGGCTCTACTCCGAGCGACTTATATTTCATCATCGCTCGCACCAGTCGCCCCACTTCAGCGTCACTGAGCGGTTCAAAATAACTTTCGTAGCTATCCCAGAGTTTAATGTACATCTTTGCCATCAATCATTTTCTCCAATTCTTTCAAGCTAACAGGAATGTAGCCGCCACCACAATCCGTCTTGAAAAAGACCTCTGCGAAGCCCATCTTTGATATGTATTTAACAGTTCCTTTAAGTAAATGATTCAAGATCACGCAGTCTCCTTCCTTAAACTCTTCTATGTCATTGGACTCATCGCCAATAATCATTTTTAATCACTCCTCATTTTCACTATGAGTGTCCACGCCATAATCAATCCCAGAGTAGTATTCATCATCAACTTCTTCATCAAGACCAATATAGCGAAGCGTAATTGCCTGACTACTATGATTAAGACTATGCTGTAACCAAGCTAAGGCTTTTACATCGTTTGGATGAGATGCAATAAACTGATATCCAAAGGTTTTCCGACAACTATGAGAACCAAGCTGGACAGGAAGATTTAATTCCTTACCAACTTGACGCATAATCCTACCAAAAGAATCCACATCAAGCGGATCTCCCGTTTCTTTTGGATTTGCATCGTACTTACGGAACACATCAGACTTGCTTACGCTCGTTCCACCGTTTGTTCTCATGGAGTTCTTCCAACTGCCTTGCCGAGACGGGAAGAGCCAATCGTCATAAGACAATCCATCAATATTGATATAAGTTTGAATACACTTTAGTGCCGGGACCGGAACTTTAAGAATGCGATACTTATTTGTTTTCTTTTCCTTAACACGAAGTTTTGCGTTGAAATTCACCACAACCTTTCCATTCATATCTGTAGCTGCTACATCAGAAACCTTTAAACGAAGCAAATCACTTGCTCTGAATCCTGTGCAACATCCTACATTAAACAAGCACCAGTTGCGGTACTGACGTTTAATCCAGAAATATTCTGAAATACGTTTGATATCCTCTTTGTCTTTAATTGGCTGAACTGACCCATGATTTGCTTCCATACGAGTCAGGCTATAATTTTTTTTAACTACTTTCTGACGTTTTTCTTTGTTAGAAGAATCATAGTCAGAAAAATCAAGAGCAACAGTATTTTCGATTTTCTTTTCGTTTTCAAGCGCACTCATCACATTCACCTCAAATTCCATACTTCAAGCAATACTTACCGTAAGATAATCCTTCAGCATCTGCCATTCTCACAATCTCAACAAATGTTGGTTTATGTTTCTTTTTATTCTTGCATCGAATGGATGCCTCATTTCTTATTATCTTACGACATTCATCACAATAGAGCTTTCCACATTTAGGGCCATACCATGTAATGCCACAGCGATTACACGTTATGTTTCCATATACCATCATAATTCACACCTCAAACTTGTCAATTTTCCAATGATGTCGATAGTAATTTCCAGAGCTCTCACTAACAACGGATGCCTCACATGAATCACACCACGTTTCGTTCTGGTTCACACTATTTCCTTCAGAATCCCGGCAATCCTTATAAAGCAAGAACATCTTTTCAGACAACTTCTCTTTATCTTTGTTAATGGTAATAATATTACCTTCTGCGTAAAAATCGCTAGAATCAATACATTCGTGTAAAATATGAATCGTCATTTTTATGTACCTCAATTCTTTTCAAACAGATCGTCACGAACTTTCGGAGTAAACTGACGAGTGCCAAGCTGCTCAATAGCAGTTTCCAGCTTACCATCTCCCCATTCTCTGGTTTCTGTATTCATAACAATTTCAAGCAAAAGCTTTGCGTCCTTAGCTTCTCTACGCTTCCGGCGAGCCTTTTTAAGTTCTGCCATAAGCTGATAGCCTTGCGCTGCGTTTACAGTTTTAAACTCAATAGCGTGCTCAAGATCATCAATTTCATCACTTGCAGCAGTCAAATCACCGTACACTTTTGAATACAGCTCTTTTAGATTACACATGATTTTATCTGTGATAATTAGATTCTTTTTAAGTTCCGCCAGCCATTCAGAATCTTCCATGTGAAACGCGTATGTATTTTGTTTTACAGCCGGAACCGTTATATTCGGACTCTTGCCTACGATGGTAGCTTCATCCATAGACTTCGGTGCGTAGTGCCCGTTCTTATACCCGGCGGGAAGCTTGTTGATCTCACAAATCGCCAGTCCCTTAGATTCAAACTGTAATGCCAGATTGATATCACAGGTGGCACAAATTCGACCTCCCTTCCGTTTCATAATATAGTTGTGACCATTCGAGATTACGTACATTACTTACTCTCCTGCTCTTTCATCAGCTCTTTAACCGCTTTCTTGAACATCCGCATAGCCTTGTCATTCTCAAGGAATACTTTTGTCTTGGGACTCGGAACACGACCATGAATACGCTTATACTGCTTCATCATGTTTTCCATCTTAGTGAATCCAATCTTGTTGTAAACCATACGATAGGTTTTATGATAATGAATAGTTTTATCACCGAGTTTTTGAGCCAACGGTTCAATAATCGGAACCAGACGAGTTGCCGTTTCACTCTGTTTCTTAGGCTTCTCATCCACAACTTCTTTAACTTCAACTTCAACCACATGATCGTCGTTTACATTCACTTCTAGAGCTGCTTCAATAGTTTTCAAAACCGGACGAAGTTCATTCTGATTTTGATGCAGACGCTCAATAGATGCTGCGTACATATCTGCAACAACAGCACCCATAATGGATTTCCAGATGGAGTCCTCTTCGATAATATCAATCGTAGAGATTTTTCCACTACGATTCGTTCTCTTAATATACTTTGCACGAGCATCTTCCAAAACGAAACCATAATTACGATTCAGATATTCATAAATCTTGTGAATCGTCTCTTTATTCGTGTAACCTTTGGTATTTGCAATCACACCAATCTTGCTATACAAATCTTTACGCCAGTCACTCATTTCATCCTGAAACACATTGCGAGGAGTATAACTCTTAGCACGAATCGCGTTATCCATCTGCTTGTCCTTAATCTGATGGACACACTGAGATACGCTGCTAATCACATTCAGTGCTTCATTACTAGTAGCGCGAGCTTCTTCAATCTGTTCACTAAGATCTTTGCGAGTGGAATTGAGTTCGCTCTGAAGGCTCTTCATGCTATCAAACAGAGCGTGAAGTCTTACATCAATAAACTCCTTACTCAGTGCTGCGTCCATATTAGGAGTAGCCAAAACGGAATCACCACGCATCAAAGATTCCATAATGTCCCAGCAGAAATCCATGAACGCATCAGCCTTCGGCTGACGAGATAGACGGCAGATTTCCATTACGCCACGCAGACTGTAAACAATATATTCACGTTCCTTCGTGATTCCGCCCTCAACTTTCCTCAGTTTGAGGAAAGTTGAAAGAGGGTCAAGACGATCCGTATTCTTAACATGGATGTTTTGAATTGCCTTATTAGGATTATTGTACTCCAGCGCTGCACCAATTTGTTCACGTGTCATGTAATACTGGTGCTTGTCATTCTGGTACACATCCACATTCAATACACCAAAGGACTTGGAAGTTATTACGGTCATAGGATTGTTGGTAGTCATTTTGTTTACTCCTTTGTATTTATTAAGAAAAATCTGCGGTCAAATCTTCAAACGGCCAGCTCTTATGATTCGTGTACTCATCACTGAACACATCCATCCAAAGATAATTTTCAATATCACCACTACTTTCGTAATTGATACTGGACAGGTTAATTACTTCGCCATCATTTCTTTTAAGGTAAATCACAATCTCAGGATATGGCTCTGTAAAGCCTTCTGCGACAATCTTTCCGATAGGTGTATCAATCGCGAATTGCTTTTCATTCATTTTATCTTCCCTCCTAGAAGAACTGTTTTATCAAGAACGTCGCAAATCAATAACACGAATAGCCCATTCTAGCGCATTCACAATACCACCATAGTAATTTTCTTCTTCCGATGTATAGGCACGTTCATAAAGATCCTCGTAGTATTTTCGTTCACTCTCAAAGATTTTTATAATTTCATCCAATTTATCCATATCGTCACCTCAAAACTGATAGTTCCAGAACAACTTTGCATTGTCGGTAATGGTCTGCAAATAACTAATGTACTCATTAAAGGAGCACACGCCCTTCATTTTCATCTTGCGTGCTCCAACAGCTCGTGCAGCCACCTTCGGATCATAATCAACAGCATCAATAAATGCACTATCAATCATCTTCTGCTCAAAATCCTTAATCTCATTGATATTCATACTCATATTTATTCCTCACATAAATTTTCAATCTTACGAGTCACTTTAAATCCCTGCCAAGTCCAACTCATATCTTTGTTACCGACCAACGCAACCATTCCTTCTGGGTCAAATGCGATCTGAAAATCCTGATAACCAGAATAAGTTTCCATACACTCCTCTGCATCTCTTTTTATGAAATCCTTCGCCGCCTGTTCACTCTTAAAAAACTCCGGCTCAAATGCTGCGCCGTCAACACTGCATTCAATAACGCACCAAATCTCATCGCACAGTTCCATTTTCAAATCTCCTTACTCAAAATCCCACCATGCGTTAATAGACGTATTCGGAACATAAACCTCAAGCATATGATGGCCGTCACGTATCCATTCAGGTTCATAGCCTTCATCTCGCAGTTCTTTCATCATGCTTTCAAAATCATTATTAACAGACTCTACCGCATCTTCCATTGTTTTGTGCTCTACACGGTAAGGACCATTACACATCGTATCGTCATAAACAACAACCACTGCTTTATTTTCCATATCTAAAACCTCAACAACAATCAGCTACAATTTTCTCAAGCATATCCATAAGTTCTTTGAACGTTTTACATTTCATTTTTACATTAAAAATCGAGCAATAAATAACCTTTGTGTTATCACCAGGACATTCGCTCTCACCGTTATTGTACATTTTTATTAAGTCATATGCACTTGTTGTGATTGCACTCTTTTCTCCGTCCTCCTCAACAAGCAAAATACAACTTTCCCGAAGATAAATTCTATTAAAAGTCCACATTTTTAAAACCTCGATTTTATTAAAGATTATCAATAAGAGAATTGATTGAGTATTCGATTGCATCTTCAGAATTAACCCTTTGAGTGTTAAGAACGTAAATTAGCTCTCCATCGTCTGCCCATCTTATTTCAAGCATAACAACGTAACCAAGCTCATCTTCATCATATGAAACATCAAGCTCATATTCATAAAAACCATCAATGGTGTATGTTTTAATTCTAGTGTCAAAGTTATCAGGTTTTTGACCTACACCAGCCCACCTAGACGGATTCATCTTAGAAATAAAATCTTCTGCAATCTCACGTGCCGTCATATTCATTCTCCTTATTCTGAAATTTCATCAATATTATGACGATAACAATATTCGACTTTCTTCATCATATAAACAGGATCAATACTACAAAGAATAGTGTCACATCGCAGTTCGCTCCAATGTGTATTCAAAGGAAGTTTTTCTTTGCGACGATATTTATTATTCTTTGTTTTGTTATGAATCGTTTTATCACGGGACATCCCCATCCAAATATCAGGTTCCCATTTGTTTTGCCAGACACAAAGATAATCTTTTCCGATATAAACATCGTAATATTTTTGATGTTCGTTTTCACCGTATTTCCAGCTATATTTCAAATTACTCATATCTATTTTCCTTTATATTATTATCTTATCTTCACTAAGCGTTTCGGTTTCATACGTTGTATAGACAAGCTCTGTCGGCTTACTGTAACACGTTTTCATCCAGTTAAGTTCCGCATCGCGCAGTTCTTTTGTAGGATAGATTTCATGCCCTCTGTATGTATCGCCGCACATAAAGTGTCTAACGGAATATTCAAGATGATAGAACATTAGATAGTGTCCTCTTTGTCTTCATAAAGTGTGTTACCTGCTTCCGTTTCAGCAAATTCAGGTGTACTAATTTTTACGAAGCCAAATTTTTCACAAATCGAATTAGGAACATAGTTATCAAAATCAATTAAATCGAAATCATTACAATTATCTTCGTAGATTTTTCTACCCTCCTCTGTTTTCAGATATTCTTCTGTTGCTTTCTTAACCAAATCAAGGATATCATCATTTTTATTTCTGACATCAAAGAAATAAAACAACGAAGAATAATCATCGTATACTCTTGCAGAAATAAATTTCATCATAATAGATCTCTCCTTTTACATCAATTTGTTAGAAATATCAAATGCTTTCCATCTGAAACTAAATTCATCCGTCCAAACCTGTGCTTCGAGTTCGTCACTATCATAATAAGCCAGAACATTAGGAAGGTCAGAATACATTGCATAGCATTCTTTCGAATCATCCACGATATATTTCATAGCTTCTTTTTCGTTTTGAAAAAGCTCAGGCTCAAAAATTTCACCTTTAGAACCACATTCGATAACACACCACATATAATTTTCTCCTTTTAAAACGTTGGGTCGTCCGTCGTGAACATATACTCATTGTTTGTTTTGTGGCACCCATTCCACATATCCGCAACCTCTTTTGCCCTCTTTTTGCTCTCACAGAGGTTCGCGACCTTGATACCCTTAATGGTTAATTTACTTAATAGATTATCTGCCACAGAAATCCTTATTGGATAGGCATGATATTTTCCATTCGCTTCAACATCACAAACCGCCCACATACATTTCATAATCAAACCCTCACGTTCTCATAAACCCAGCCAACGCCTTTACTATGGAACTCATCCACCCAACGGAACCAATCATCTTGTGTGAAGTTGCCAACTGGGAAACCTCTCCAATTCTGATCAAGAACTAATTCTCTACGTTCATTTTCGGTCCATGCGATATCTGTGTTCTCTTTCCAAAGACGTTCAACAAATTTATCGCAATCATCTTTATTCCAACTTAGCTTCTGCATCCACTGTGCATCTAAATATGTATTTTCATATGCTTCCGCAACAGCACATGGACAATTCTTACAAGATTTCTCAATACACAACCAGCAAGGTCCATTATCATAATTCATATTTTATACCTCGTAGCTTTCTTCTAGACAATCAATCAAATCTGCTACATACTCACCGATCTGATCACAATTTACATTTTTGTATTCAGCACCGGAATTTCCATTATCACTGATATAGACGTTAAACAAACCACTTCTAACACGTTCAATATCAATATCAATATTCATTTTCATGTTTCATACCTCATCAAAATTTACATTTTCTAGCACTTTATTACCATGTTTTACAATGATATTTTTAAACCAACTTTCATTCTTTTTCCACCACAATTCAGCCCACTTCGGAGTTAGCACAATTCCTTTTCACTTTGTGATATATAATGTCATCCGTGTACCAACGTGTTTCGGCGAACCAATATTTATCTCCACTATCATCTTCTTTCTGATCGTCTCCGATATAATTTGGACAGAAATCCGTATAAAACCAAACCCAAATTCTTTCAATATTCCAATCAATTCCACCCCACTGTTGTTCAACATCTTTTACCTCATCTCGGAGATATAGTTCTGACAGTATTCCATCATCGTGCTCCCGAATCCACTTCTCGGTCACATTAAATTCTTCTGCAAGTTTGTCAACTTCAAATAACCACATACCAAAATCCGTATTCTTAGTGCCATACTCTACCATATAATCAGCAATCTGACGCTCCATCATGTTGTCATCCATTTTATTTTCCTCCTAAAACTCAACATTTATTTCAATTCTTCCAGAAGTTCAAGGTACTGAGGATAAATCTCGTCCATGATGATTTGACGTTCGATTTTCTCAACCTCTTCGTTTCCGTTGTACAAGGCATCCGCTTGTCGCTGCGTCAGCTGCATTCCTGCGATAAGTTTGAAGTCATCGCCGCTGAGATCTTCAGTCTTAACATCTCCATCGTGCACGTTGATGTGGGCGTAGATGTCAAGCACGACGGCTTGCTCGTCGTTCTGAATCTCTTCTTCTGACCATTCTCGATTGTACTTCCGCAGGGACTGGGTGCGAAGTTCATCGACCTCAAGCTCTGTTCCGGTGGACATAACCTTGGCTGCGAACTCGTCAGCAGTGAGCTTTTTCATAGCTAAACACTCCTTAGCATTTATCAAAGTTACAAGTGACGGTCACAACCTTCTCTGCGCAACCGATACGATACCGATATTCCTTCAATGCCTTTTCAAGACTACAACCAACACTGTATACAATACCGTTTTCAAACACGTCAGAACCGATAAATCCGAATGCTCTGTCAATCTCCTTCCATTCTCCGTGTTCTTCTCGATAAAGCGTATAGCCGTAGTTCTCACCGGAAAGATAATCGCTATAAGTTTTTACCTCATCACGCATAATTCGTTCTGCTTCATTTTTGGTATTATCCGAACCATCTGTAATAGCTGTCACAATCCAACCAACATTACTATCATCCCATGAACCTCTGAACCGAGTATCGCAATCCATAGACAAGCCAGAATGGTTATGCAATCTGAGTGGAAGCCATGCGATGTGTTTATCAAGAAGAATCTGACAATCACGAATAGAAAAATCACCACGAACATACGTCACAATTTCATTGTATTTCAAATTGCTATACCAAGGATTGGCTTGATCTTCACGACAACAAATCTCATAACGAGTTTCTTCAATACTACTGTTATCGTTGTCAATAACCACACAGGATTCTTCTAGTTTCATGTCAATCAAGGCATTGATAATTTCTTCATCAGAGCAATACTTGTAAACAAGATTGTTCCAAAACTCTTCTGCCGTGCTTGCATCGACCTTATCACCAAGACGGTAACGAGGATGGAAACAAGCCATCACGGAATCGTGGTCGTCCCACCAACGAGGGTTATTGTCTGCAACGTCGTCGTGCTGAATATGTAAGCAATACAGGTTGTCGCCGCAAGTCCATTTTATGATTTCATCATCGTAGCAATACAATTTTCCCATATCTAAAATCTCCCTTTTATAAAATAATTCCGTAATTCTTCATTCTTTCGATTGTTTTAATAGACTTTTTAATTCCGGCTGCTTTGCCATAATACAATGTCATTCTCTTTTCATCGCCTTCTTTTTGTGCAGTGTAAACAATATCTTGGCAATAAGAATATTCGTCCTTCAAGGCATTGATAATCTTTTCAGTGTCACTCATATTCACTCACCTCTTATGCGCTTGCCTTTTCTTCAAATTCGTGCCAGTTAGACCAGATCTTATTGATCTCGTCATTCGTAAAACCATTATTGTAATCAGTAAACTCAACATAATAGTTGCTCGTCCACTCGTTCAAAGGATGTTCATAGATAGCTGCAACACCACGCTTAGTTTCAACAACAAAACTATCGACCAAAACACCTTCAACATAAGCACCAGTGTATTGTGCTTTATTCTGGTGCATCCAACGGCCAAGAGTACCTGCGTTAAGATAAAACCGTGTCATAATTTATTCAACCTCCGCAAGCCTATCAGCAAGTTCTTCCAGCATTTCTTTAATAGCATCAGCATCATCAATAATTTCTCTGACACTAGATGGGCAACCGCCTTCACCGCGATGCCCCACCCACATCTCTACGTGCTCATCGACATCAAAATCACGGGCATACTCATAAACTGACTCAGGAAAGTTTTCAACCTCTACACAAACGATTAAGTCCTCTCCTGCTGGAGAATAATTTTCAATTTCAACTCTGCCATCACCTGTATAGTCACATACACGCCAGTCAAGCGATTCCAGAACATCTTCGTATTTAGAATGAATTTTCATAATTTATTCTCCTTTACTCTGTAACCATCATAGCAAGAACCGGCTCACCGGAATCCTTCAACTGAAGTTCAAGAATATCGCCATCGTGCAGTGCATGAACTTCTCTTAAATCCCACATAGTTAATCCTCCGCAAAAATCCCTTTCTCTTTCAAATAAGCTTTTAAGATATTCTCACACGTTTTCTTTTCTAGCCGGTCGCTCACTTCTAATAGACAATAAAAGAACTCAATAGAATTTGTATCTTCATATATTTTGAACATAAGTGTTACACACCCAAGCTTATCAATATCGTAAAATACAGCATATCCAATCTTGTTATCATCTGAATATTGGCATTTAGCTAAAACCCACATTTTATACTCCTCTTGTTATTCTCTGAATGCGTTTATCTTCCATCTTTTCATATAGTCAACTGCGTCAATGGCTTCTTTTTTAGTGGACACATGACAACACTCATCCCAGCATCCTATAGCATCATTAAAATAAAGTAGTGTGTAACGAGCATCGAATTCATTACGACGGAAATCATTTAAATGAAACTTGACTCCATACTTTTCAAAGTCACGTTTTATCATTTTATCACCTCAAAATCCCCTTGAGCATCTTTACCATACCTTCGTAATCTTTATCATCTGCACCAAGCATACGAACCGTCATATCAAAATCAACTGTCTGACAATCACTGAAATCGTATTGTTCAATATCGTTGCTACAAGTGTCAGGGTAATGTTCTTCGAGCCTGTCTTTCGTACCACAGTCACAGAAGGTTCCAGAATAATAATCACTGGCCGACTCACCTGTTTTCATGTACACACGGATACCATCTGTGACAATCACTTTAGCGAACCGCTTCATATCTTCTGGCGTAAAGGTCTTATCCATGACATCATACGAATAGACCATGTAACAAGTTTTATCAGGCTCGTAAATATCCTGTTCCTTGTCTGCACCAAACGCTCTAGCGTATCCACCAGCCCATCCACCACAAAACACAAGAATTTCTTTTCCTGTTTCGATAGCTGCCATATATTCCTCTTCAGGAATTGCTACAATTCTTCCGTTAGGAAAAACAAAACCTTCAAATTCTCTCATTTTTATCACTCCTCTGCGTCTTTTACCGTAGCATAATCAATATCAATTGGGTTTGGATTATCTGGTTCGATTTCACCGGCAACAAATCTATCTTTCGCAATTTTATAAGCATCATCTTTGTTGTCTGCTTCAACAAACGTTGTGTAAGTAACGCTTGTTTCAATAGTAACGTAATAGCCGTTCATTTTACACACTCCCAACATTCTTGAACCCATAAAGGCTATAACCTTTATATTTGAAATACCGCATCGCTTTGTTAATCTGTGTAGAGCTTGCTGTCGAATGACTTTTTAGATATGTATTCTTATATTCGCACAGCTTTTTGTACTCGTCACTTTCACGATGGGCTTTCAGCTTTTCGCAATGGTCGTGGCAACCAGGATAACGCTCCGGTGCCACACAATAACGGCAAGGATCAGTCATTGTTATTTTCCTTTCTGCTATATGCGTTAAATATTTCTATGATACGGTCAATCCATGCGTCATTCTCTGATTCATTGCAATCGAAATCATCCTGAAACCGTTCAGCTAACTCTTCCGAAAACTCGATAATTTCATTGTATGAATAGCCATATTTATCTTCAATCCAGTCTGCATTAAGTTCGAGCTGATTATAAGCATCATCAATGCGATACTGACGTTCCTTGTAGCGGTATGCCGCCTCAATCTGTTCAGGTGTCATCTCCCAAGACTTCCCATTCCAGCTGGTCACAACAATCTTATTTTCGCTATTCATATTGCAAACTCCTCAATCTGTACTAATATCGCCATCTTCAAATCGAATAGCGGCCACATAATCGTCGCTACCTTTCTTAAATCCAACCGTTTGAATGTTTTCAAACGCCGAATTATATTCTGTCATTGATACTAAATCGTCCCAGCTTACATATTTTCCGTCTTTTGAAAAGAAAACACCAACACCAGGATATTCATCAGCACCACCCGTAGGAACACACACGAGATATCCGTTTGGAATTTTAACTTTCATGTCATTTTCGGTGATTGAAATCATATTGCAAACTCCTTTTCTCTTGTAAACTTAATCACCAGCGCATTCACGTTGGCCGCTTCCATCGTTGACTGTTTTGCATCCTCGTGATTCCCCGCTCTGAGGGACGAAACACTCTGATCCATCAGCTTGCGTCGATAGGAAGAAAGAGCTGCGAGGATAATATTCTTTTCAGTGTTGGTCATATTCTTTCCTTTCTTCAAACCCAATCAAATCTCCCAAACCGATACGTTCTTCTTTATAATAATTCGTTCTTTGATACGGCCATTCACCTACTGTTTCACTGAACGGTCCACATTTATGCACTGCGTAAAGCGGAATATCGGGTTTGTAATTCAAAGAGATAGCCACAATTTCATCATATGCTCCGGTGACAGAATCTCTATATTCTTCTTCATTTTCAGAAGAAAAAGTCCTCCCACACAAACGACATTTGTATTGCGGAACCATCGTCATTCTTATCACCTCATTCTTCATCACTCAGGTTCGGACAAAAACTTAAATAAAAGTCAATATCGAAACTTTCCACATCGCCATCAGGAAAAAAATCATAGAGTACATCCGCAACGGCTTTATGCTCATAAAGAGCATCCACAATCTCGTTACGAAATGCAGTAATCCAGTTTTTTGTTACGTTGAACTTTCTAGTGATTTCATAAACATGAATAATCCAATTGCCTTCTGTGGTGCTTCTTGCTCCACTTTCGACCATCCAGTCGGAAATGCTTTTAATCATCCAATCGGTAACTTGTTTTACAGTTTCGCTAGTATACATTTTCTATCACCTCAATCAAAACTGAACCACTTCATGTTTGGCTTTCTCCGGCATCTCTTTCTCTTGTTCTTCAAGACGCTCAACCTCATATAAAACGCTGTGAATACCATAAATAATCAAATCACGATCTCGTTCACGGTTCGCTTTGTTTTCAAGGTTGCCTTTACAACTTCCTTTGCATAATTCGATTTCTCTAAGAACAAGATTATCGATTGCGTATTTCAGAATCCGTTTATCTTTCTCAGTCATTTTTATCACCTCAATTTAGTCTTCGTAAAATGCCTTCTTACAATTCGATTTATAATAATCGATGATTGCTTCAATGTGCTTTTTACTACTGGTCATATATGCTTTATCGGCTTCCGCTTTAGACACACCATACATCCAGCAAAACGCTTCAATAAATTCCTTTTCAGAATACATTTTTATCACCCCTTAATACAGTAATCTTCAAAACAATCCTCTTTTGTTGGTCGCTCATCAAAGAACAATGTGTACGAATTGATTCCTTTCTTGAATCTATCAAGCGTACTCTGACACCATGTTGTTTTATAAGTTCCGCCAAAAGCAAAAGAAAGCGTTGCCACAGGAAGCTTTTCTTTATTAATTTCAATCTTCACTGCAAGAACAAAACCACACGACTCAGGAGTATAAATAAAATTCTTTTCTGCTGCTTTTGTTTCATTTCTGTAATTCACGGCAATATATTCATTGTCATTTTGTTTTTCAAACCAACTATGACAATAAAAACATTTGAACTTATCAAGTTCTCTACTATTGCCACGAGTAAACTTATTCAGCGTGCCACAAAACGGGCACTTCAAATGATCATAAACAAGCATTATGTTCACCTCATAAAATATCTGTTTTATTCGTCATCTAATGGTGGAAAGCTCAATATGCCATTCTGAATAAATTCCTGTGTCAGGGACATACAACTCTTTCCAGTCCGTATCATTATGGGTACATTTCGGCTCATATCCCTCTTCTACCAAGCTCTTGAATTTAATATAATAATCTTCTTCAACACATTTTACAGCATTTTCCTTTTTGAAAAACGCCCATGTATACCTATAACCTACATGATCCTGATATGTAACAATCCAGCATTTGCGTTCCATAATATTTCTCCTTTATAAAAGCATGATTTTAGTTAATCCATATCTTCAAACTCACAGTTCTCTTCATCTAACACGTCACTATCAGGAACCCATTCAAGACCTTCAGGAATAGGAACATCGGAAAGATGTTCTTTTGCATATTTAATAGCTTCATCAATATCCATATCATCGGGGACATCAATAAAGCTATTGTAAACCGCCATACAGTTCACAGTTATATCCAATCTTTTCATAAACAAACACTCCTTTTAATATTTAGATATAAAAAGCATCATAAAGATCTTCGGGCTTATCATTCGGCATCCATACTTTTGCATTATCATTAAGGAAGTAACCGCAACCAAAAAATCCAGCAGGAGAATCACAAAGATTCTGTTCACCATCTTTAACACCTGCTTGATAAACAACATAGATAAACTCAGCAAGCTCATGCTTATCCATTCGCTTGATGCGGTCGTACATTGTTTCCATATCAATCGCTCCTTTTAATATTTTTATGCTTTCGCATTGGTAGCGGTTATGTCTGCCCTAGTACCGCTAATCACCTAGCATCTGCTGCTCACACTACCCAGATCTGACTTCTTATGTAGTCCTCAATATCTGCCGGGTATCCATTGCGCTGGATATACTGACACAGAACACGCTGCACATCTTTGTTATCACCGTAATCCATCGCAATAGAAATATCCTCGCCGTGTGTACCAACACCAAGACGTTCATATTTTCTGACCTCATTATAGAAATCATGTGCGCTGTAGTGCCTACCGTCTTTACGGTCGAAAATCAAATCAATAATCATCAGCCAACCCACCCTTCTTCAGAAGCCATATATCCCTCGTCAATAAGGAATTTATGGAAGTCGTTGCTCAAAAGCTGATTACCATAATAGTTGGTAAATACTCTTGCGACATCTTCACCTGACATTTCACAGAGAACATCACACATCATTTCTTGCATATCAGTCATTTTCTTCCACCTCGTAATACTGAAAAGCACAGTCGTACATCATGTTCCCCGTAATCTGATCCACGAATTTTGCACAATGCAAGTTCATTGTATACCCATTTTCATCACACCATTCTGAAATAATTTTTGTAGTCAACGGTGTTACAAAAACATAAAGGTCAGACATATGATGATAAATTTCTGCTTTCGGATATCCGGCATCCAAAAGCCGTTCAAGCAACGTCTTACGCATTTTCTTCCATCTCCTTTACAGTCTCATCGTCCCAATGGAATCCACGCTTTTCATAAAGCGGAATCCAATGAGCCTCATAAAAGTCGTAGCCACAACCATCAATGCCGAAAATGTACTCAAAATCCTCTTGCTCGTAGATACGGAATCCACAATCTGCCATTTCCTGAAGATGATTTTCAAGCCACCAGTTGTCGCAACCGTCGCTAAACTGCCACATCGTTCCCCACATCGGAAAGAAGTCGTCACGCTCGACTTCAAAATCATCTTCTCTGACATCAACTTCCTCGCCAGTGCCGTCGAGACAAATTTTGTAAGTGTTATCATCTTCGTTGTAGCTCCGAATCTCACCATTTTCACCATAGTGGTCACCGCTAAAGATATAGATACGATCACCACAAGACGGCGGCGTGATTTCAGTAATGCCTTCGCCATTCTCTTCCAAATCGACCTTGGCGAGCTTTTCAATAACGCTCTGAGGAATCGCATTAAATTCCTGAACCCATGCGTAAGCTGCATCCTTCTTAGTTTTGTACATAGCCATAGCAGTTGACTCTCCTCTTCTTGAGTATCCTGTGTTACTTAGCTACACAGTAAAAATAAAAGTCCTCCGACGGACTGCCCTTTCTAGCTACATGATACAGGATACCAATATTTTTGTCAAGTATTAAAATGTAGATTTTATTAACGTCGCATTTTAGCGCGTTGATACGTTGCTTATTCATGACTATTTTGTGAATGTACGATCAAGCCATACCAAACAACCTCATTCCAGCAATGTTCATGTCTGCCGGATACAGGTTTACAACCTGATTGTCATAAAACTCTGCGATCAGGTTGCTGCCACCGCAGATATCATCATAAGCATCGTCCATGGATAGCCCAGAGAAATTTTCTGCATTATAGTCATCTACACCAGAGAATCCATATAGTGCTTCCTGATAGAATACTCTTGTCATTCTAGTTTCGTTACCATCAGGAGCAACAACGAATAGATTCTCCAGGCCGTTCTTACCAAAGACGGCAACATAAATACCGCCTGCGTTATTTTCGTAAACCTCAACAGTAGAACGCATTTTATATTCTCCTTTTCTTATTAGTGGTAGTATTCACACCCACGCTGGAACGACAGGCGATTCGGGTAGATTGAACAACCAGTCGATCACTTCCTGTGGAACTTCTTCAGTCTGCCATGCGTGTCCATATTGGTATCCGCAGACAGGGTAGGGCTTGCAGTACGGACGCATATCGTTCAGATGCCACTCATCCCAGATGGAGCAGAACTTGTCGAGCATTTCCTGAGTCCACTCATCGCAGGGGCAGCCTTCGCGGATTGCATCAACACACTGACCAGCACCACCACGGCAGTCGCCGCTCGGCATGGGGCCTATAACGCCGGTGATGCTGAGTCTGCCATTCTCAAACTGGATTTTGCAGAATGCCCGCGCAGTAGCTTTATTGCCGCTGCGGGTGTAGACCTTGCATAAACACGGACTAATAATCTTTTTCATATCGTTCTCCTTTCTTTTTAGTGACTCCAACGGCACACAACCACGCCGTTGATCCAGATGGAAATGTTTGCACCCTGCCGATACCATTCGACAGCTTCACGATGAATGTTGGTGACAATACCGGTTTCATCGTTCATAAAATACTGACCTTTTTTCATTGTCACTTCTCCTTTACACTCTCATATATTCGTTCTCAAGCATTCATCAAGATAGATTCGCTTACCAAAACATCTGACATAAAATCTGCCGGACATTGTTTCGTGAATCTTCAAATGATGATAACTGTGATACTTTTCATCCTCAATGAGTACGCCAGACTGAGCATAGATATAATTATCAATGCCATACTGAACGTCACCATGAATCTGAAACCCACCACAACGGCCATAACTGCTATCATAAGCAGTTACAGGATGGCTCTGACAGTATTTTCTTGCGGTCATATCAAACCCTCCTTAAAACATATCTTTTACGATTATTTCAGCATCAGGATAATATTTCCTTACGCATTCCACAGCTTCTTTTGCGTCTGCCACAATAAGAGTGCAGCACTTATTCGCATCCATGATATATGCGCTGTAATTCTCGTAAGTGGTCATCTTCCATCCACCAAAGTGGTTGAAAACAACAATCTTTTTCATGCTTTTCATTCTCCTTTACTCAAAGTTCTTGCAAAGACCCAAACCACCCTTTTCACGGGGCAAACGTCTGAGTGCGTCACGGTGCGGGCAGTCGATATTCTCACAATATCGACAGTTTGCGTTTGCCTTCTCTTGCTCTGCGAAAAATTTCTTTGCGGATTTCAGGTCACAAAAATAATGACCCTGATCCCATGTGTAGGAATCCGGGTCAAAATGCCAAGCCACAATATAGGGCTGATAATGATTCTTCTTGTAAAACAACGCCGTATAAGCATTGCCTACTTCAAGAATATCAATATCTTCTCTATTCATCAGTTTATAACCACCCTTTCCATTCTGCTACGCCCATAGCGACAGCACCAATAACGAAAACCCACATCATAGGTGCAATACAACCAGCCTGATATGCGGTGTAACCAAAGAACATCAATAAGGTTTTCATTTTCGTTCTCCTCTCTTATTCAATCCAGCATTTTGCGGTATTGACGATGCAGCGAACCATCTTCTCGATGGCCTTGTCAATCGGGCAGTTCAGGAATGGAAGGTTCTTGTCAGCTACAATCTCACTTTCAAGTATCCAACCGTGCTCGTTACGAGCCTCAACCCAGCATCTGCCATCGGCTTCGCCGAGCTTGATTGAAAACGACAACTCCGCTTCATCGCAGTATTCGAGGTAACCCCAGAAGATGCAGGCCACGTTCTTGCTGAGGCGTCTGACCGACCACTCCCAGTTGGGGTCGTTCCGGTTGGCCTCGGAAACCAACCGGCTAATCAGTTCCTTGTGTTCACGTAAATCATACATAGTTCTAAACCTCTTAACTTTCCCCTGCCATACTGATAAAATCGGATGCATCGTCAAGCATTTCTTGACGCTCATAATAGCCGCGATCAGTATGCTTGCCATTCGGCAAATACTCACGGATGATATAGCAGTCAAGAATCATAATATTTTTTCTTTCTGACGTGTTTTATTTTGCATATTCCGCATAATATTTGCATATTTATACAATTTTGAGCATAAAGAAAACGCCTTGCGATAAATTCACAAGACGTTATTGCCGTGGTTATGTGGTTCTTAGGAATTGTAGGTATAATCTTCAATCAATTGCACGAGTACAGCTCTTTTCGTTGTTCCCTCTTGCTCAATTTTTGCAGAGAAATCCTCAAAAAGCTTTTTCGGAATCTTGATTGCAAGCTGACTATTCGTTTCCATACGCTTGAGATAATCAGCCCTATACTTACCATCTGCCATAGTCGCACCACCTTTTGATGCAATTATAGCAAACTTTTCACTCTTACGCAAGTTCTGACCACTTGAAACAGTTGTTGACATGATTCACCTTGCCTTTCTACCAGAAGGGACAGGGAAAACAGGCTCAAGAGGACGCATATCACCACGGATTTTTCCAGCACCACTGCCATCCATGTACTCTGCAATCTTGCCATAGACCTTTTGAGGCCGTCTGTTCATCTCGATAGTTTCACCATAGATCAAGCTAGAGGCATTATTGTACTCTTCCGTAAAGGAATCGTTGCGAGTGCGGAAAGCCTTAGTGTGTTTCGCTGCCTTCTTGCTCTTGCGATTTGCACTAGCAGACCCAGTGCCCGCAAAACGTGCTGCGTAGCGTCCAGCTTTCTTGCGTTCTGATTTCACTGCCATATTAAAATGGACGGTCTCAGGATTTACGCCGATAGGTTCGCTCTTAACGAAGTCAACAACGGTCTGATTATAGGATTTCTCCCACGGAACCAAACCTTTACCAGAACGCCAAACCATGCCGATTTGATTCATTCTGACGACTGCGATAAAGCGCAATCCCTCTGCGGTCTGACCATAGTATGCACCAGACGGCACAGAATGACCGTCAAACTTAATTTGACGATCTGCATGGTTCTTGCACAGAAACTTTTGCATAGTATTCCCTTCTTTCGATTGATAGTGACGGCATTTCTGCCGTAGTGGTAAGGGTTACGTCTTCCCTAGTACCCTTAGTCGCCTAGCATCTATGTAGAATTCTTGCGTGTTCACAGTGGTTGCGTGGTTCACTTACAGGGTCTCTTCTGCGCTGAAGTCGTTGGTGAAGTCCCTGCTCTGAAGGTCTGCCAGTTTAGTCTGAGCAGATTCCAGGCTCTTCTTAACGTCTGCCAGATCCTTTTCCATGCCCTGAACAGCCTTCATCTTCTTTTCCAGAGTTTTTGCGTTGGTGTCCTTCTTGTTCTTGAGGGAGTCCAGCTCCTTCTTAGCACTAGACAGCACCTCTTCTGCATTCTCAACACTCTTAGTAAGGCGCACAACCTTAGAGGACAGCTTGCGGACACTTGCACGGCGGTCACGCTCTGCCATAGAGAGCATAGCAACACCGCTTGCGTTAGCACTGAACCATGCTTCTACCCACTTTACAAATTTGGTCTGAGATTCTGCTTCCGTGTCGTAACCGTGGCCTGCGGTGGTAGCGGTGAATGCACGCACCTTGCCCACGCTCTGCTCAATGAACTGCTCAACAGTGAAGGTTGCAAAGACGTCATTGACCTTGAAGGTATCGCCCATGATAGCGGTGGTAAGGCTTGCCAGATCGTTGAAGTAGAAGGTCTTGATCTTCTGAACAGAGTCCGCGTCTGCGGCATAGCGTGCCAGCAAATCAGCGTCCAGATAGACAGCACGGACGGCCTTGCAATAGGTCTCGTACTGTTCTGCGGTGATACCCTTCAAGCAGTCTCTGCCCAGAGCCTTCTCAGAGGTGTTGACTTCCTTGCCACCCTTCTTGAACAGGGCAACGGCGGCACCGGTGGTGCGGTTCTTCTCTGCGGCTGCGGTAGCGTTGAAATTGATAGCGGACAGAATGGTAGTAGTAGACATAGTATTTTCTCCTTTGTTGTGTTACAATGTGTGTACGGACTTCTTGCTATTATGAGCAAGCCAAGTGCTACAGACAAAATTCCAGGTTCTGCCTGTAGCCTATGGTTCGCCCACGATGGGCAAATATGTATACTGTAAAGCATGGTTTACCCTCTGTTTGCCAAAACAGCCCTTCAACCATGCTTGTTATTATTTAACTGTCATGGAAAACCGCCTATTTTTGCTATTGTCTGCGACAAGTCCAAACTTTTGAAGTCCAAACAAAAAGCGCCAAACTTTTGAAGTCCAGCGCCGTCTAATTGCGTATCTTTGCAAAAATATTCTGTTTTCTCAACCATGCAAGATTGCATTGTACCGCCTAAAAGTAACAAACTGATAGCTTGCGTTTGAAACGTTGCCAAAACTTGCGTTTTGGATTCTTTCAAAACGGTTAAATTGTTTTTATCCTTCCAGCGCATTCTGTCAATCTGGAATCAGTTCCGACCTGTTTTGCAAGGTGAACTACTTGAACAAGTACGGATTCCGACCGCCTTGCCCGCCGTGCCATTTATTCAACCGTTCGACTGATTAAAGGGTTGATTTTGTGTGTACACGTTCAAACCGTCATACCCTTGTACCCGCCTGTTAAGCGTGGTGTTTTGCATGAGCGCCGTTTCGTACTATTTGCTTTTGCACTTCCTTCCGTTCGGGGAACGACCGCTTATTATTTGACGATTTGTCGGGGAACTTTCCCGCACCTTCCGACCGTGCGTTGTTCGGGTTTGGACTTCCTTTTCGGTCTAGTCCGTTTCCGTGCCTATACTCTACCACCGGACTAGACCGTTTGCAAGGGACTAGACCGTTTTGTAACCTTTTTGTAACCATTTTCCCAGAAAATACCAAAATAGCTTGACCTCGCGCGCGGGTACATATTAGAGTCCCTGGGTGTGCGCCTGCGTGTGTGTGCGTGTGTACGCGCACAGGTACATTATATAGGCAAAATGGAAGAATTTGGTAGAATAGTTACAAGAAAGTAACAAGAATGAAATAGTTACAAAAGAGTTACAAAAATTATTCAATCGAACACAAAAACGCAACTAATTTGCAAATTCAATTCCCGGCTGAAATAGTTAAAACTTTTTAGCTTTTGTTTTGGCCTGTATCAGATACACCGACGACGCAAAACCCGCCCTGCCCTTGCCCTGTCCAGTGTCGTATTTTGAGCATTTCCAGCACTCAAGCCGTGGGGCATACTTTTCATTTTTTGGACGTTCCAGGCAGCAGGCCGAGATCCCAGTACATCTTTCTTATTCATAATCACCAATTATCAATTTGTTATATTCAATATCACTATATAATTTGCACAATAATCTCCACAAAAATTACCTCCTTTCCAACTCCTATCAAACCTTCCTAATCTCCATCTCATCCCATCCAAACCATAGCTCTAACTCTCTATCCTCTTCCCTCCTACCCCGGGTACACTTTCCCCTGACAAAACGATCCCAAAATACATCCCTATACCCTCTCCTATATATACATCCACAAATCTCTCATTTTCCATCAAAAATACCAAAAAAGTGGCTTAAGATCGCTATTTTTCAATCGGTAGCTCATTCGGTAACTAGCTAGAATTTAACGTATTTACGTTATATTTTGGCTAGTTTTTCTTTTTATTTATACCTTTTTACTACTTATTTTGTTCCTTTTTGACCCAATAAAAGCCGAAAAATCTAGGATTCATGCGGGTTTTCCCGATGTGTACTATAAATGTACCGAAAATGACTATTCTTCGGAGTATAAAGTATCTATTTGTATCTATCTGTATTCCCCTATCGTCATAAATGGATTGATCTAGCATCTGAGCAGCACTCTCAGAGACTTTAAAGACTTATAAGGAGTATGATTGTAGCCTCTGGCAGCTTACACAGAATATATAGAGCATTTGGATATCCTTTCTGGAGAATAATGTGTAATAGCGATTTGAGCTAAGTATGCAGAGGGAACGTAGTGACCATCAGCTTATTTAGTAATGGTCGCCAGCTCATAGAGCGGAAGCAAGCTTGCGAGCCCTGTCTGGAAAAATCACAATAGATGACACTCAAAGAAACATACCTTATTATAATAGGTGCTAGAAACATTTGTATCCTGTGTTACTTAGCTATTGAACTTTTGGCATTTTGATGATATAATGAGTGTAGATAGCTACATTACACAGGATACCTTAAAGAAGATGGTTATGGGGTATGGTAGATGTTTATAGTGGTCTTCCAGACAGGGCGTGGAGAGGGATCTCGCGTCTGAGGACGCTCGTAGGTTTACTCAAATTGAATCTATGTCGCTTACGCTCCATAGCTTCAAGTCGAGTAAACCATTAAAAGATATTTTGTGAGAGGAGTTGTGGGTGATAAAACCTTACAGAATTCAAAATACAACTAAATATTAACAAATTATGAATTTTGTACATCAAAACTGATATTACACATTATATATATACCGGTTTGATGTACAAAAACAGGAGGTAATGTATGGCTAAAGCATACGAAGTAACACCTGATATGATTTCAAAATTATCTGCTGGTCAGATTTTCAAGAATTTTTCTGAGCTTGCAAGATGTCTCGAAGTTCTTGATGATAAAGGTAAACCAATTACAGGAAATAGTCGTCCTGCATTCTTGGAAGAGCTGGACAGATTCGTAGTTCTAAAGAAGGCTGGTAGGCAAATCATTATAAAAAGTATACGGCCAGAGGATGAAATACTTCCGGCAAAGCCAGTTGGTGGTAACAGAAAGTTTATTGATCTTATTCAGAAATTGCTCGTATACCACTTTAACGCCCTTTGTCAGTCGCAACCATGTGACGGCATTAAACTGCTATGGGAGAAGAAAGACATCTGGGAGACTTGTGGAATGGTTGGACGTGATTATCGATGGTGGGGACGGAATGCCGAGACGGAAGATGATGAGGCTGTTGCCGAGGCGTTTCGGAAAATGGTCGGAAGTGTCAAACTGAAAACTTGGCTAGATAGTGCCCTGCATGGTTTAAAGGTAAACGATGCGTTGGATTATGAGGAGACGAGGGCATTCATTGATTATGTTGATGGCCGTGCTGTCATAACTCCTTTGACAGATAAACAGAATTTAACATACATGCGATTGAAGGCCGAGGTACTAAAAGATTACACATTGTCTGATGGTGGAACTCCGGCAACTGAACGGGATCTTTGGCAAACTGGTCGGATGAGAGATTTCTATCGTAAGCTGAACCCAAAGCTTAGAGAGGAATTTGAAAAAGAGCAAACGTATAGTACCATTCAAAAGGTTTATAGAATTGTTGTTGAACCAAAAACAATGAATCTATTTGCCCGCAGGTTTGGAAAGATTGACCCAGCAGATGTAGAACTTGCTGTACAGATGATGGCAAAGCTAAATACGATTGTCTGTGATGGCTTGTTGTCTTCAATGATCTTTAATAAGGAAGTCATCGTGGCAACAAGAGTTCAGGAACACAAAGATGTTGAGCGGAGACTGGAAGAGCAGAAGCCATGGGGTGGCAATAATAAAATTGAAAGAAAAATCCGAAAGGAATTTGAATATAAAAAAGTCAAGTTGACTAACCAGCAGGTGGCAGATATGGTTGACAACACAATTCGTCAGTCTACCGACCAGCTACTGGTTACCTTGAACCAAAAAGATCATGGATGCAAGATTATTAAAAAACTGTATATTGACAATTTCTTGGCTGGCAGCGGTTTGACTGAAGAACAATATGCGCAAATTATGCAGGATGCGGATAAAGAATCTGCGGATGCAGAACTTATGGCTCGACTTGTGGCTGAGGCGAATGCGAGAATAGCAGCTCGTGATAACGTAAATGTAGAATGCGTTATGAATTTTGAAGCAGATATTGTCGATAAGGTGTTGGCGGACAAGATGGCAGAAAGTAGTAATAAGAAAGCTGGCCGCAATGTGCTGGATTGTGGTCTTAATATTGATGATTTAATTGGTGAGATTTGAAAGAAGGTTGAGTACAATGAAATTTGATGACCCATATTGGATTGATTTAAAGGTAACTTATGAATGTTACCAAGCGGTTGGACGCTTGCCGGAGTTTTATAAGAAGCATGTCTGCACAAAATGCCAGTATGAGATCCCGTGCTTCACTACTTGTGATGAGGTGCGAAGCAAGTGCCAAGAGTTTAAGCCTAAGACTGTGCGGAAGGCTGACAAGTATTTACATATCAATGATTTCATGAACGATGTGGCTGCATTTGAGATCAGCTGTACAAAAGAATAAAATATAAGCATTTTAAGGATGGCCTAATATGATTTTGTTTGATGCTACTTATAAATGTCGTCTTTGTGGAGAGTTGTTTGTCGATTCAAGTACAGGAAATGAAAATTTGGTAACTGATGCAATTTTTGAATTATGGACAAAAGATAAATACTTTCCAAAAGGTTGCGGCATTGGCGTTCATAGATATGTAACGCATCATTGTCCTGATGGCAGTTGGGGAATGGCTGATTTTCAAGGATTTAAGAGAAAAGATTGTTAATAAAAGTTATACTCATAAAATCTTATTTATTTAAAATATATTCATACAAGCGGGAGAGAGCAATGAAAATTCAGATTGGTAAATACATTATAAAGAACTGCGACGAGCGGAATCTCGTTATCGTTGAGCAGCGGCCAGCTGGCAAGAATCCAAAGACTGGTGAGATGGGCACCGGCGTAAAGGAGGTTACGGTCGGCTATTACCCGAACCTTGAGTGGGCATTACATAAGATTAAGGATTTGAATATTTCCGAGAGTGATGCTGATACCGTGGATGTCTTGCTGGCAGAGCTTGAACATATCGATGAGACGATCCGCCGGGTTGTTGAGGAGGTTAAGTGATGGATAAGTTTGTAAATGCAACACGATTGATTGGCGTCCTCGATAGTGCCATCGCTCGTCCTAGGGCCAGAGGTAATGCAAAGTCTATTGATGATATGTGGTGCGATATGGCAATGCAATATACAAAGCGAATTCTTGAAGAAGAGATATCTGCTGGCGGTGAGTTCCGTCGAGTGGTTCATGCTCATTGGATTGAACATGAGGCGGATTTTGGAGAATCACTATATTGTGAGTGTTCCAGTTGTCATGACTCTACTGGAATTGACTGTACACGGTTTTGCGGTGCCTGCGGTGCTATTATGGACGAGCAGACGGTTAAGGTTAAAGACTATTGAGGTTGATGGATGATGCGTACTTACGAGGATGTTGATGTAGAGATCAAACAGCTTGTGCATGATATGAACTACGCAAGCCTGACCCGCCGGGAGTATGAAGCTGCTGACGATATGCTGGATGAGCTCTATCAAGAGCGTGAGCGACTTTGGCTCAAGGCTATGGAAGATAGTGAGAGCTGCTATCTGTAAAAGCCTAATTTTATATTTTTTCTTTATAGCTACATTACACAGGATACTTTTTGGAAGAATACGGAGGTGACTGCCGAATGGCAAAGCAGCAAACTTGCCAGAAGTTTGTTTTTAAGATCCATACGAAGCGTCTGGTTGAAGCAAAATGGGATTTAACCCTACCATTAGATGAAGCCAGACGAAATCACGAGATTATCTCGTTGGCTGATAGCACTGTTCTACGATGGATTGATGAGTTGAATGGTGTTACGGACGCAGAGGCTAAAGCACGGAGTATCAAGCGTAGAATCAAAATGCTGCGGAATGAACCATCTTGCTTAGAGAACCGCCGGGAGATTCGGAGGTTGTATACTGAGCTTGATGCAGTTCAGTTCAAGCCGGATTATATGTGTCTGGTGGTTGATAAGAAGAATGATTACCGCCGGGCATGTTCTCAAAAGGGGTTTAAAATCAATGGAATCACGTATCGTCGTTTGGTTGGAACCACCGGTGGCGTTAAGAATAGTACGATTGTGTTTGTGAGTGACCGTCTTGTTGACGAGATCCGCAAGCGAATCGATAATGGCCGTAACAAGGGTATGGAATTTGTGCCTGCAAAGTTAGAGGCTTATAGAGCCCTTGCTTGCTCTGCTTCTATTCCGGTCACTGACCCTGATGGTGTACTTGTTATAGATGATTGTTATACGCATTTTAAAGACCATGTTGTTATTCTGGATGACGGAGTATCTGGAGAACCTACGATAGTTGAAGATAAAGAACACGATTGTGAGCTGTGTGCGAATGATGGGTTTGGACTTATTAGTTATGATCTTGCACAACAGTGGAGTGAGGATCTGAAACTTCCATCCACTGCGTCTGGCTTCTGTGTGCGAAATGCGTTCTGCAAAGGTATGTTATTCCCCTTCCCTTTTCGTGAGTTCGCTAAGAAGGTAGCAAAACAGAATATGTTAAAGGACGCATGGGGAGATTATCGCGACATCAATAGAATTCAGGTCGTTCTTAGCACCTCTATGCTAAAGCTCTGGGATAGTTACCATAGTTGTGAGGACTATCTTGAAAACTGTAGAGAGAACCACTATCACTTCTCTGTAACCAAGACTTGTGAGTTGGAGCTTGATGAGGAGCGCAATCTGAATTATCAGTTTATCCAGAGTTACCAGCTTACGAACAATGAGATTCATGAACTCGTGAAGCCAACTTTGGATGAAATCAAGGGTGTCATGGGTGGTGACTGGCGTGATGCGTTGCTGTATTTGCGTGGTAGTGGAATGCGTGATGAACCGAATTACATAAACAGTCTGGAAAACGACTATATTAAGGCTCTTATGATTGAGCCGGAAATGATTAACGACCCTTATGTGCAGAATCGGATTCGATACTTTATTAAAAAGCGAATCTCTCAGGCAAAAACGGGTGTTGTAAAGGTACGAGGGAATTTTCAAGTTGCGAGTGGCGATCCATATGCGCTTTGCCAGTCTATGTTTCGGATGGAGGTAACTGGACTATTGAAGGCTGGTGAGGTTTACAGTCGTTTTTGGAATGATAGAGACGTCAAGAGGGTTGCTTGTTTTAGAGCTCCTATGAGTCAGATGGCAAATATTCGGTGCATGAATTTGAATGCATCTGAGGATTGCCAATACTGGTATCGCTATATGAAGTCCGTGTTTATCACTAATGCGTGGGATAATATGTGTGCAGCGCTTAACGGTGAAGATTTCGATGCCGACCTTACGTTTTCTACAGATAATAGAATTCTTATTGATAAATGGGAAAATGAACCCGTTGTTCTTTGTGTCCAGCGAAAATGCGATAAAAAAGTTCCGACCGAGAAGGATTTTATTGAATCTAATATCAGCGGATTTGGAGATAATATTGGACGTACAACAAACCGAATTACAACGATGTTTGATGTGCGAAGCAAATTTGAGCAAGGTAGTAAAGAGTACGATGAACTTACGTATCGCATTATCTGCGGACAGCTTTATCAACAGAACGCGATTGACAAAATAAAAGGCGTAGCCACGACAGATATGCCGCAATACTGGTACGACAATAAAGCTTGCGTCGTTAAAGACGATGATAATCCTGATACTATCGAGGATAAGAAGTTCTGGAGTAGTATTTGCGCATGGCGTAAGCCATACTTTATGAGCTACATCTACCCTGCTCAAATGCGCGATTACAAGCAGTATGTGGCCGCAGCTCGTAAGCGCATTAAGTGGGATGGGTTTGCCGGTCTGGATGAGATTATGCAAAAGACCGTCAAGGACGATGTGGATGAAATGGTTATCCAGTATTACCTCTATCGGATGCCGGTCGGAATCAATTCTTGTACCATGAACCGCCTGTGCTGGACTGTTGAGGACGAGCTGGAAGATTTTGAAGAAGAACTCAAGATAAGGCGCAAGTTTGATTACGACTCGCTCAAGTCTGGCGTTGAGTACACCAATTCTCAATACTATGGTATCCGCTCTATTTTTAAGGATTATTTGAGGTTTGCTCGTGGTAATGCAATCCATTCTGGCAACGGAAACAATAATAAAGAAACCGGCGCAGATCGCAAGGAGCGCATTGCGTTGTATCAGGAAAGTATGTTCCGCAATCTTCATGACAAGTGTTCTAATGACGATGTACTTTGCGACATCATGCTTGATCTTTGTAAGAAGAATTCATCCAGCATTGCAATAGTCTGGGAACTGTTTCACGATACTTTGATTAAACGCTTATTGGAACGCCATGGCGGTATGGTCCATTCTCTTGTGCAGGATGAGAATGGCAATATTGAATATGATGGTAAGCGTTTCAAGGATGTGTTGGTTGACATGAATAGTAAGGAGGATGCGGATGATTGTATTGAATGAAGTTCTTTACGCTGAAGAATGGTTAGAGAAAGATGTGCCTTGGAAGAAGGCGGGGCATGTTTTGCATTATGTAGCGAAGTATTATTTCTATAAAGGGTACTCAAAGGATGACGTAAGAGAAAAACTTAACGAGTATATGCTGCGTCATTTTGAAGGGTACAATAAGGTTCTGGATAGAGAACTGATTGATAAAGCGATTGCTTCTGCTAAAGGTCGTCCTATGGTAGAACTTGATGGTGTGTGCATTACGAAGGCTGAAGTAGAGAAGGTTCAAGCACTTGAAGGCAAGCAGAGGCAACGCCTGATGTTCACGATGCTGTGTCTGGCGAAATACCATATTGCTGTTAATGAAAAATGCAACTACTGGATTACGGAAGATACGGCTGATATTTTCAGGATGGCAAACGTGTCTGTGAATGAGAAAAAACAGAACGAGATGATTTGCGAGTTACATAATCTTGGTTTTATCGGGTTTGCCAGCTTGAAAAAAATCGACAACTTGAATATCCATGTTTTGATTGCTGAACCGGATTCTCCTCATGAGATTTTTGTGGACGATTTTGAGAATGCTGGTATTCTGTGGAGTCAGTATTGTGGGAAAGAATACATCAAGTGTGATTGTTGCGGAAAGATGGTTGCTCGCACCGGACGCAGACAAAAATACTGCCGTAAGTGCGCTAAAAACGTAAATATTGAGAAAACTGCACAAAATAGAAAAATGTTTGATTTATGAAATGTTAAAAAGCGCGATATTTTAACGTAGATACGTTATAATTTTACATATATAGAGTAAAACACAGTGCGGAAAGTTATGGTAGGGAGAGAGCGAAGACGCTTGTTTTCTTCCTACCTATTTTATTTTGAAAGGGTGTTTTACCTAATGATTGAAATTACTAAGTCCGAAGCGAAGGCTGTACGAAAGGTTTTCCCTCATGCTTGCATTGCAAAGACCCGTCACAAGCGGTATCTGGAAGAGTCTGCTCGATATCTTGAGCTGCTTCCTTTTAATATTGCCGCTGTCGAGATGCTGAAGCAGATGCAGCGTAACGCACGTTACTAATCTTTGAAAGAACGAGGTATAGACTATTGGACTTTGAAATTCAACTGCCAGAAGAGATCACCAACCTGATGAATGGTGGCGGTCTCCCCTCTCCTGAGATGATGAACTTCTACGTTGATGAGAAGGATCGCATCTTCTTTATCGACTTTGAGATTGACCAATCTTTGATTGAAATTGAGCGCAAGATTCTGCAGTACAACCGTATTGATAAGGATACTCCTATTGAGCAGCGCAAGCCTATTAAGCTATTTATTTACAGCTACGGCGGCGAGCTGGATGCGATGTTCAGCTTTATTGATGTTGTTGCGCTGAGTAAGACTCCTGTTTGGACTATCAATGCAGGTATTGCAATGAGTGCTGCTCTTGTGATGCTGTTGTCTGGTCAGAAGCGTTTTGCTTTGCCTCACTCTACCGCGCTGATTCACAGTGGCTCTGGCGGTACTCAGGGTACTTTCGAGCAGTCTAAGATGGCTATGGACTACTACGAGAAGCAGGTTGTGAAGATGCGTGAGTATATTATGGCTCACTCTACTATCGACAAGAAGACTATGACTAAGAATAAGGCTAAGGATTGGTATCTGGATGCTACTGAACAGGTCAACTTTGGTATCGTAGATAAGATTTGCGATGATGTGGATGAGTTCAATTAAGGGAGAGTAAATATATGGCTAAGAGAAAGATTCCCACTGAGATTCCCATGGAGAAGATTACTGATCCTGATCAGTATGGTTTTTACGGCATTTCTTTGGACCCTGAACAGCGTGTGTTTCGTGATGCAATTTGGAATCCAAACATTGATGTTGTGATCTGCAACGCTGCTGCCGGTTCCGGCAAGACGCTTATTGCGACTGCGACTGCAAATCTGCTTGTTCAGGCTGGCTATTTTGATAAACTGACTTACGTCGTGTCTAGTTATGGCGAGAAGCGTCAAGGCTATCTTCCTGGATCTATTACGGAAAAATCGGAAGTTTTCTTTGAACCTTTTTATCAGGCTCTGATTAAATGCAACGTTGACCCTAATAAGGTTATCAACGACGAGTCTATGGTGAATCAGAAGAATGGCACTGGTTATATTTCTTGTCTAACTCATACTTTCCTTCGTGGCACGAACCTGAGTGGTATTATTTTGTTGGACGAGAGCCAGAATTATACTCCTAAAGAGTTACAGAAGACTATTTCTCGTTGCGATGGTAGTGATGGCGAAAAGGTAAAGTTGATTATTATTGGTCATGATTTACAGTGTGATCTTGATAAACCTTCTGACTCTGGCTTTATGCGTTGTCTCCAGCATTTTGCGAAGCATGACCGCGTAGCCGTATGTCAGTTGACTACGAACCACCGTGGATGGATTAGCCAGTGGGCTGACGAAATGGACGTGAGTTAATGTCTAAAATTATTACAAATGAAATATTCCAGGCTGATGCAAAACAGAAAAATTCAAAAGTGACAGTTCTTGGAACGTACACAAAGATGCGAGATTCTATTTTGGTGCGTTGCAACAGATGTGGAAAAGAGTATTTCACTCCAGCGCAAAGTGTTCTTAGTGGAAAAGGATGCAGATTTTGTGCTGCAAAAGACTTAGCAAGAACTAGGAAGAACAAATTGAAGTATGATGATGTAAAAACTGCGTTTGAAAAACGAGGATACACGTTACTTACAGGAGAGTCTGATTCATATTATCGAGTTCGTTATTTGTGTCCTATTCATGGCGAAATGGAAATGCTTTGGAACAATTTCTCTCGCGGAGCTGGATGCCGTAAGTGTGCAACTGAAGAAGTTGCTAAACGTCAGTATGCGGATTTCGATATGATTTCTGAAGAGTTCAAGAAGCGTGGGCACACATTGCTTTCAACTAAGGACGAATATCACGGAGCTTTCGAGAAACTTAGATATCTTTGTCCTATTCATGGCGAGCAACAGACTGATTGGAGTAATTTTCGAGCTGGCAAGGGATGCCCAGAATGTGCAGTTCATCAAAATGACAGTAGAGTCGCTATCGGTCTAAAAGAATACTGTAAAAAAATGTATCCTGATACCATCACGGAATATAAAGTAGTTAAGAATCCCGAAACCGACCGCTATATGCCGTATGATATTTATATTCCATCGGAAAATATTTTTTGTGAAGTTATGGGGCAACAGCACTATAAGAGAATTCCATATTTTCAGAGGAATGATAACGACTTTGAGAAGCAATTTGAGCGAGATAATATTAAAGAAAAATACGCTGATAAGCATGGTCGGTATATCGAAATTGATTTACGTCATATAAAAACTGTTGATGAAGCAATTGAGCAGTTTGAAAGTTTGCATAATAGCTGGATTAGTAAATGGGCAGCAATGTTAGATTTCTAATACAGAAATAAAATATAAGGGAGAATAGAATTATGGTTGCTAAGAAGAGTGTTGTTTTTAAGAACGCTATTATTGATACTGCCGAGGGCACTATCACCGAGATCACCAAGGACGGCGAGAACGTCTTTAATCTGAAGGAAGCTCTGGCAAAGTGGGATGGTATTGAGGGTGTCACCATCAATATTTCCACTTCTGATGAGCTGCTGGGCGACCCGGCTTGATGCCAATGGGTTGCTATAATAAACGGCCAGAAGAAACGAGCGATGACTTCTTTGTAAGAATCGGGAATGCTGTTCTGGCTAGAGAGTTGACTTGGGATGGCGCGTCCAAGGTACTCAATGATAAGTTTGGCAAGAATTTTGGTGAGTGCGCATATCGCAAGCGTTTTAAGGCATTCCGTGCGGGTATGCAGTATCAGGAGTCCTTATCTAATAGAGATGTGGGAACCTGCATTCTGTCTATTTCCGACCTACATATTCCATTCCAGAAGCCTATTGAGACTTTTAGTGAGTACGCTGGCAAGATTGATATTCTTCAGGTAAACGGAGATTGCGTAGATGCCGCTGCCCTGTCGCGTTTTTCGCGTGTGTATCGGCAAAGTCCAATGGATGAAATTCTGTTGGCAAGACAGTATTTGATTGACCTGATTGAAATGCTACGGCCTAAAAAGGTTGTGGTCAATTACGGCAATCATGATATTCGTTTCCAGAATTATCTTGCCAAGAACATTGACGAGGATCTTCTCGCCTTAATGCCGAAGACTGCACTTGAACTTATTCTTATTGATGGATTTAACCATTATAACAAGGAGCTTCATACAAAGGTTCATTATGATCCTTTGATTGAGGTGTTTAGCGCAGAAGGAATTGAAATCATTTACAATGACAGTTGGTACAGCCAGATAGGAAGCACTGTTCTGTGTCATCCTATGGCATTCTCATCTGGAATTTTGAAAACAAGTGAAAAAGCGCTACGCTATTTTCAGGATATTGGACTTGATTTTGATTCGCTGGTTATGAGTCATGTACATCGTGTCGGCTCTTATTCTGTTGGAAAGTACAATCTATACGAGCAGGGCTGTTGTTGTGATACTTCAAAAATGGAGTATGCAGACGGAAAACTGACCACTCCGCAGCGAGAGGGTTTCATTGTTGTCTATCAGGACAAGGATGGAAAGTTGATTGAGAGTAAAACGCATATTGTGCGTTTGAATTAAAAACGGTGACACCCTACCAATAAGTGGGTAATTAAAAAAGAAGTACGACCGCAAGGTCTGCTTTGGGACATCATTTATTGTCTCCTTTTCTATGCCCGTAGGCGGATGTCTACGGGTTATTTTATGTGCCGCCTTAATTTAATGGTAGAATGGGAAATTTGTAATTTTCACATACGGGTCCGATTCCTGTAGGTGGCATGGCGAAAGCGGTCATTGGTTGCAACCGTGTATAAGCTGTAAAGTCAGACGCAGAGTAGCTTCGAGGAGCAAAATGCCAAGCCAATCGCATTGCGCCGTGTCAGTGCGCGATTTAAAACATCAGGTGTTCCGCCACCGTAAGTGCGGACCATTAAAGTTTAAAACAAGCGTTTTATCAACACGAGAACAATTCAACTAGCTCGGACGGATTGATGGATGCTTGTTTTATTATGGGTCAGTATATCCAGTGGCGAAGATAGCGGACTGTAACTCCGTGACATTAGAAACATCGTTGGTTCGACTCCAACCTGGCTCACCAAAGATTGTACGGCTATTCCCTACACCTTTATATAAAGGTAGCTGTGCAGGAAAGTAGGGTTATTGTGCGGCCTTACTCAAGTGGTTGAAGAGAACGGTCTTGAAAACCGTTAGGTCGGTAAACCCGATGCCAGAGTTCGAATCTCTGAGACCGCGCCAGTCCTTCTCCCGGAGGGCCTATATTATACCGGTTCCCTACCACCGGCTAAAAGGTAGGATTTATTGTGTATTCGTAGCCAAGCTGGTAAGGCACTCGACTTTTAATCGAGGTATCGCAGAGTTCAAATCTTGCCGGATACACCAATTATGCGCCTATAATTCAAAGGTAGAAGTCAGGTCTCTAAAACCTGTATGTGCTGTCTCGAAAGCAGCTGGGCGTGCCAAGGCCAACTGAATTAAATTGTAATGGCAGATAAAGAATTGTCTTTGTAGAAACAGAACGATTATAACGTGACGTTTCGAGTTATCGGTTTCAGTTCACGATGCATAGTGTAGCAAGCCGACTATATAACGCGGGTGACAGCGCCGGTGTGCTGGCTGGGCCCATAATCCAGTATAGAGTGGATCGTCACCACTACCCGCACCCAGTATCTCCCCTTTTGCAAGCCTGCCGTTAGTTAAACTCCCTCTGGCGGCAGGTATATTTTGAAACTTGGCCGATTCGTCGGCAGGGCGCAAGCTCAAATAGATGATACAGATGCGATTGCGCCTCTTTTGAAAAAGCGTACCATAGTCGCATCGTTTTTATGTTTAACAGACCTATGATGGTAGGCGGCTCAAAGATACGAGCGCAGCTGATGTCATAGGTCTTAATTTGATTTTCCCCACTAAGCCTCTCAACGATGCGTATCATGGTGGGCTTTTATAGAATTGAACACTCTTGGCCTCTGCTCTGCACGCGCATTAGAGAGTGTATTTGTTTGCCGTAGGATGTGCGCACGTTCTACGGCTTTTATTTTGATTTTGAATGGAGGTGTTTGTTTGCCAAGAAAGAAGAAGGTTGTTGAGGAAGATGTCGTTCTCACGAGCAAACCGACATATAGTTGCTTGCGATGTGGTACTTCAGATGAAGACCCTGTTGGTACTTTTTATCGTTTACCTCACAGCTTACTTTATAAAGCAAATAACTGCTACGCACCTCTTTGTAAAAAGTGCGTGAATAGTCTTTTTGATGAATTCAAGACAAGATACGGAAGCGAGCGCACTGCCTGTATTTTGATGTGTCATCTTTTGGATGCACCATTCTATAATTCTCTTTTTGATTCTGTTGTTGCTCATAACAACAATTTTTCCGTTGGCCTTTATCTTAGGCAGCTAAACCAAAAACAGTTTCAGTTTCAGAATTTTTGCACAACTATTACCGGTGGGGAATTGAATAAAACGGCTGTTGATGTGCAGGAGGAAAAAGAACAGAAATGGTCAAAATCTGAGATTCAAGCAAAAGAGGACTGTGTTTCTGTTATCGGATACGACCCGTTTGAAGGTTATAACGAAAGTGATCGCCGCTATTTGTTTAGTGAGCTCATCAAGTATTTTGAGGATGGTATTGAGGACGACCCGTTCAAGTTGTCACAGATTGTTCAGGTTGTGAACAACAATAACCAGATACGTCAAATTGACTTACAGATTGCTCGTTTGAATCCTATGAACTCAGCAGAAGCAATTAAGAGCCTGAATGATATTAAAGTTAAGTTGGTTTCTAATAACGATAAGATTGCCAAAGAAAACGAGATTTCGGTCAAGAACCGTTCCAACAAGGATGCAGGACGTAATACGCTTACATTCTTAATGAAGGATATGCGTGAAAAGGATATTGCTGGCGCAGAAGCAAACTTCTACGATCAGTTACGGTCTCCTGGTACTCAATGGGCGGCAGATATGAGCTCTAAGGCAATCAAGGAAAACGCTTTCTTTGACGAAAATGACCAGCAGGAAATTTTCGATATACAAAGAGAACTGATTGATAAGTTTCAGAAAGAAAGTGATGACGCGAAAGAAAAATACAGGTTGTCTTTGATTGAGAATCAGCGGCTCAAGGAGCTGTTGGAAGATGCTGGTGTTGATGCAAGTGTAAAAGATACGGATGGTGATGCCGTATGAGGATGAAACAAAGAGCGCCTATTATTACAGCCGCAAAACGTAAGATTTATGAGTGTGATGCGGCAACGATTGCATTCTATCGGCGCAATCCTGTTATTGCGGCCAGAGATTTATTGGGTATCCAACTATTTGACGCTCAGGCATATATGCTGGAACAAAGCTGGAATGCAAGTCATGTTCTTTAGGCGTGTAGTCGAAACTTTGGCAAGTCTTTTGTAGGTTCTGTTTTCATTATCCTAAAGGCAATATTATATGAGAACCAGTCTATTTATATTGTAAGTAATGTTGGTGATCAAGCAAAAGAGACATTTAATAAGATCGAAGAAATTGTTACTCGTGTTGGTAAGACGGCTGCGTCTATCCGTAGTCTGCAAGATATTGCAGAGAAAGAAACGAAAAAGTCTGCAACCAACAAAAGTGGTTTTAGTCATAATCCTGCCGGGTATGTTGTTGAGTTTTATAACGGTAGTTCTATTAACACTTTGAACTCTAACCCAGATGGTGTGCGTGGCAAGCGAGCCAGTCTTATTTTCTTTGATGAGGCGGCATTCTGCTCCGACGAACTGATTGTTGTCTGTGAAGCTTTTGCAACACAGAATACGGATTTCGTCACTGACACTGACAGTGACTATAATCCTGAAATGCAGCCTCGTCAGGTTCCTACTCAGCTAGTTTATGCTTCAAGTCAGGACACGATGGACAAGCTTTTTTATAAATACTACAAACAATTTGCAAAGCGCATGATTGCAGGAGATCGAGATTATTTTGTTTGTGATATGATTTGTGACGTTGCAATCAAAGTTTATATGAAGGGTAAGCCATACAAAGCGCTATTGACACAAGACAAGGTAGATGCAGCTCTAAAGTCAAATAAAATGAAGGCGTTGCGTGAATATTATAATCGACCAAGCCGTGATGGTGGCGTAAACCAGATCATCAAATGGGGTACGGTTCGTCGCAATGAGCGAAAGTATATCCCACAGCTTTATTGGGATAGGAACTATCAGTATATTCTTGCGTTTGATCCTGCCCGCACAATGGATAACTCTATTGTTGGCGTTATGCGTATTTATAACGATCCAGAAAACGGCATGTGTGGCGACATTATAAATTGCGTGAACATGGTTGATCTTGCGAACGAGAAAAAATTCAAGCTCGATTCTAATCGTCAGCTTGAGCAGTTACATGAGTTGATTCTACATTACAATGGTCAAAATCCTGATTACGAGTACATTGATAGATTGATGATTGACCAAGGCGCTGGCGGCGGTGGTACTTCCACATATGCGGACGGTTTACTTAACAATTGGACTGATAAAACAGGCGCAGAACATCGTGGTTTTATCGACGCAAATCATGAATTATATGAAGGATATGATACCCGTTACCCAGATGCTGTTGATAAGCTACGTCTAATTAGTCCTCGTAAATTCCGCACTGCAATGGTTGAGGAATTTATTGAGCTGATGAATCTTGGTGTCATTCATTTCCCTCTTGAATACAACGGCGGAGATTATGTTCAGGTAGTAGACGGTGTGGATAAATCAACTGGTCAAGAAATTTTGAAGACGCATGAACTTTCCTTAGAGGAACAGACTGCGTGGGTTAACATCGACTTGATGAAGAACGAGATCACAAGTATTCAGAAAACGACAAACTCTGAAAATACGACCGTAACATATGCTTTGGCACCCGACGTTGCCAACAAAATCCACGATGATAGGTTCTATGTTGCAATTTTGCTTGCTCATCGTCTATACGAATTACGTCGTAAGGATAAAGTGCGCCAGTCTGCGGTGGAGACAATGACTGCTCCGCCGATTTGTATTTCTAACATTGACTTCTAAGCAGAGGAGGTGAAAATGTGGCAAGAAAGAAAAAGGAAGATTTTGATGTCGTGACTGCTTCACAGACAGATGACGGTACTGTAGTTATTACCTCTTTGAATGAACTTTCAGAAGAGAGGATGAATAACGTCATCCGAAATGCAGTTGCGTCTTATGACCCTGAAAATAAGCAGTATAGTACATATCTGAAAATTTCAGCCTCCTCTGAGACACTGACCGTTGACCGAATTGATGAGCTTGCACAAGGGCTACAGTCAAGTCTGACGAATGTGCAGACGGTCAATGGAATCATCCGTAATTACATCAACAAGGATGACCTGATTGGCATTACTTATGATGCGATTGAGGCGAATGTTAATACTGAGTTCAAATGCAGTTTCGCTCAGTTCCCTGAACAGCGTAATAAGACAAAACAGGTAAATTACGCCCGTGAAGTGATTGATGACTTCAACGCACAAATCAATGTGCGAAGTCTGCTACGTGCCGCCATTCCGATGACTTACGCAGAGGGCACTTATATTACATATCTGCGTCAGAAGGATGAGAACTATATTGTAGACTATTACCCTCTTGGTATTGCTGAGATAAGCGATTACTTATCAAATGGACAGCCTGTTGTGCTTATCAATATGTCTAAGCTGAAATCCGCTTTGAGCAAATCTATGCTGAAGGACAAGAAGAATAAAGCGCTATTCTTTGAAAATCAGGAGACCGAGATTCAAAACAACTATCCAGATGAGGTGTATCAGGCATTTAAGAATGGTGATACATATGCAAAATTGGATGTTGACCATTGTGGTGTGATTCGTATTGGCAACATGGGGCAGAAATATGGTGTCTCTCCCCTGTTCCGCGCATTACGTCCGGCATTGATGCTTGAAACTTTTGATACTTCAGACCGTGTAAATGCTAAGGCAAAGGCAAAGAAAATCATCTGGCAACAGCTTGACCCTGAGTTGATGGGACCAAACAAAGATAAAAAGGGCTTCTCTGAACAAGTGACGGCGCACGATAACCTGCTGCGTGCATGGAAACAAAATACCGTGCTTGTGACGACCGCTCCTTATGTAAAGGATATCAAGTATGTTGAGCCAAAAGTTGAGATGACAAATATCGAGACTGTTAAACAGTATCGCAACCGAGAGATGGCTGCTTTGGGGATCAGTTTCTTAAATACCGACGGTCAGCAGACTGTTTCAACTGCAAAGGTGTCTCTTGACCAGTTGATGAAAAATATTGGTAAGATTGCTGAACAAATTGAAGATGTATTAAAGCGATGGTATCGTATTCGCCTTGAAGATGCAGGTGTAGATCCGATGTACTGCCCTGATGTGAAGGTCTCTACTACTGAAATGATGGGTATGGAGATGAAGAAGGCGATTGCTCAGTTCCTGTTCACCACTTTGAACTGTTCTTACAAGACTGCTTATGAGTATATGGGACTTCATGCTGAAGACGAACTTCGTAAGCGTCAGGCTGAAACCGAGGAAGGTTATGACGATGTGTTTGTGGCTCGCCAGACCTCTTATACATCGACCGGTAACACCGGCGGTGGTGGTGACAGCGATAAAAAGACAGGTCGTCCAAAGGGCGAGGAAACTGAAAAACAAATTTATGACCAGCAGAGAAATGAAGATAGTAAGTGAGGTGATGAACGATGAGTAAGGAGTATTTCTATAGTAGAAATATCTGTTGCTCTGAGATTACGGAGCATCCAGACCACTATCTTGCCAAGTTTGTCATCTGTGATTTCTCAGTAAATGGGAATCAGGTTGCTTTGAACCGTGACACTATTGAAAGTTGGATGAGCACACTGGTTGGCAACCCGCTTGTTGGTAAGTTGGTCGTAGCTCCAAAGGGTGAATTGGATTTTTCCGGTCACAATATGAAAGTCGTCACCAGGAAAGACGATGATGGCAATGAATACAAAACTGCTGAATTTGACACTGATGCATTCGGTAGTTTTCAGTCAGTCGGTATCGAGAAAATTGACGATACCGACTTTATTGTTGCCTCTTGTAAGATCTGGAAGCGATATCCAAAGGCTTGTGCGACGATTCTGCGCCGTATTGAGAGTGGCACGTTAAATACCAGTTGGGAAATTGATGTGCTAAAAGCTCATAAGGGAATCGTGGGTGGCCGCATAGCAAAAATTATTGACGATGGCGTGTTTACTGCACATTGTTTGCTTGGTGCAAATGTCGAACCGGCATATAAGTGCTCTAAACTGCTTGAAGTCGCTGAAACCGATTTTGGTCTTGAATTGGCAAATGCCTATATCGAGGACACAAAAGAGATTTCAAATATAGAATCTAATGAAAAGGAGGCAAAAAATTTGGAACTGAATAAGGACAAGGAGACTCAGACTGCACAGGTTGAGAATCCAACCAAGACTGAGCAGGCAGAAAAGACCGCTACCGAGTCTACCACTGAGCCCACTACTCCGGCAGAGCCTGACGTTCAGACTTCCGAGGAAGGCGGTGAACCCACTCCCCCGACTGAGCCTGAAACCGGCACTGAGCCTGCTGGTGAATCCGATCCCACTCCAGAGACTTCTAGTCTGACTGGTCGTGACCTGTATATGAAGCTTGAAGATGCAGTGTCAAAGATTAGCTCTGATTACTACATGACTGATATGTTCCCTGAAGATCACACTATTTGGTGTAAGAAGTGGGGATACATGAACGAGCTGGATTACATTATGTTCCCTTACACTGTTGAGGACGATGAAGTTTCTCTTGGCGAGCCGCAGAATATCACTTTGACTGTTTCTATTTCCGATGTCAACACAAAGATTGCGGAGCTGAATAACACTATTGCAAGCTTGAATACTGAGTTGCAGAGTGCAAAGGAAGAGGTTGCTTCTCTGGCTCCATATAAGAATCAGGCAGAGAAGGCAGAGGCAGAAAAAGCGGCTGCAGAGCTTGCACAGAAGAAGGAGAATCTGCGTCAGTACGCACTCTCCAGCAAGATGATTACTGAAGCTGAAGTTTCCGAGGGTGGCAACTACGCAAGTCTGATTGAGAATCTGGACGAGACCGGCATCAAGAGTGTGATTGCCGAGCGTTGCGTTGAAGCCGCTAAAAAGGCTCCTGCCGAAAAGAAGATTGAGACATCTGAGGTACATAAGTCTGAGAGTATCAAGCTGAATTTGAATGAAACCAAGTATAACACCACTAACGCTAACAAGCGTGACGCATGGCGGGAATATTTGGGTAAGTAATAACATTTGAAAGAAAGGAAAAATATTATGATTCGTGAACTGATGGTAAACGGCGCGAAGAATATTCCCGCTAACTATGCCGCAAAGGTCGCTATGGTCACCGGAATGGGTGTTCAGGTTGACCACAAGGCTGGTCAGGTTAAGTTCCCTGATGCAGCTACCGCTGAGGGCATCGAGATGGTTGCCCATGAGTTTATTCCCGAGGGCATTTATGCAAGCCAGACTAATTTTGACGACTATGATGAGATGGTCACCGAGATTAAGGCAGGTGTGCTGGTGAAGCGTGTTCCTCTGTATGCTGGTGAGCTGTATGGCACCGACCAGTATAAGGCTGCTGATGCACAGGATGCTAATATCGGCAAGCTGCTGGAGGTCAACACCGATGGTAAGTGGCAGGTTGCTACTACTGGTACTTCTCGTTTTGAGTTTGCTGGTGTGATGGATGACAACGGCCATAAGCTGATTATGATCAGTGTGCTGCCCGAGGCAAAGACTGTTGCTTGATTGAGAGAAAAATCTTGAATATTATACGTGAAATTTAAGGTTATCGTTTTTGACGATAGCTCTTTTATTTTGCGCGAAGAGAAAGGAAATGAATTATGGCACTGAATATTGAAGTGGCCGAGCTGATGAAGCAGCCTGGTCGTGTTTATGAAGTTGCTGAGAAGACTCAGTACAATCGCGCTATGGATGCTGAGGACAAGGAAATTGCTGAGGTTGTTGGCGCTCATGTTGAGGAGCTGATTGATAAGGGCGACCCCAATAAGGAGATTGCTCAGTTTGTTAACCGCACCGTGACTGATGAGCTGTATGGTGCGCCTGACGAGCTGCTGGACTCCATGTTTGAGCGTGGTAATGTTGGTGAGTTTGATGACTACGAGGCAGGTCGTACTGTTAAGAATACTCTGAAGGTTTATGATGCAGCTAAGGGTGGCAACGTGCCAAAGTCTTACCTGCACTACGAGACCATTAAGCCTGTCTGGCGTAATAAGCAGATTGAGGCTGATCTTAGCTTTGTGGATGTAAGACGAAATTCTTGGAAGAGTGTGGCAACTCTGACCACCTTTATGACTGAGGCTCTGAAAAACCAGATGTTCTATGACATCTTCAGCATGGTTGATGACGCTATCACTGGTGGCGAGCAGAAGATTGATGCACAGGGTAAGGAGCCCACTATGCAGGATATGGACGCTCTGGCTCTGTATCTGAATGAGTACGCCGATGGTGGTAATCCCTTCACTGTCAGCCTGATGAAGTATTGTGCTAAGATGCGTCGTATGACCGGTTACGCTGAGTATCTGTCTGACGCAGCTAAGGATGAGTTTAACCGTTATGGTCTGGTTAAGACTTACGATGGTGTTGCTATTACTGGTATTAGCTCTGCCAAGAAGCTGGGTGATGGTTCCCTGCTGATCCCGGATTAAACTATGTAGTTTACATAAAATAGTCCAGTCGTGATGCAAATCACGATAAAAAACACACATTGAATTGCTGGAAAACCCTAAAACTACAATTACCAAAACAGAAGGATGAAATATGCCTAGATGGGTGGTTATGAAAGTAGAAAGAAAATTGTAGATGGCGCAAGGTTAAATCCTAAACGCTGAAATAATGGGCAATCAGCAGCCAAGCTCCGAAAAGGAGAAGGTCCAACGACTATCCGCGTGGGAGCGGTTAGGATGCAAGTGTTTGGCATCCGAAGTGGTGTGCCCCAGTTTTACTGGGTGAAGATATAGTCTTCACTCGTATGAGAGTACGAGGTTGCTAGATGCAACAAGAGCGGAGTAGCGTCCGATATAATGTTTATCTAATATTTAATTTGACCAGATGTTGTGTAGAATGTCTGGCTTTTATTTTGCAAGAAAGGAGGTGGCATGGATGACACCAATGAGAACGACAGAAGACTTCAAAAAAGAAGTGTTTGATGTAAACCCAAATTTTGAAATTTTATCCGAATATAATGGTCTTCGAGAAAAGATTACTAGGAAATGTAAAGTATGCGGTGATGTACGTGAAGTACAGGCAAGAATGTTGCTTGATAATCGTGGGTGTCAAGCATGTGTTGCCTCTAAGCGTGGAGCAGAAAAAAGAAAGTCGCCAATATAATTTTCCACGGAGCTGTTTGAAGTAAATCCTAATATTGAGTTGTTATCTGAATACACAACAAACAATGCGAGAGTGCATTGTCGTTGTAAACTTGATGGGCATGAGTGGAATGGCATACCTCATACATTGCTTGATGGACATGGGTGTCCAGAATGTTATCGACGGATTGCAAACAGACGAACGGAAGATGAATTCTTAAAAGAAATGCGTGAACGATTTCCTACTATTCATGTTCTTTCAAAATATGTCCGTGTTGCTGTGAAAGTGGATTTTGCATGTGATGTTTGCGGTTACCATTGGACCGCAATTCCTGATACGATACTTAATAATAAAAATTCTGGTTGTCCAAAATGTGCTGGGAGAGCACATATTTTAGAGTCTGAAATGATAGAACGACTAAGAACGGTTTCTCCAAGTGTTGAGTATTTGAGCGGATATAAAAATATATTATCTCATGCAAATTTTAAATGTAAGAAATGTGGTTACAAATGGTCAACAGCTGTCAATTCAGTTCTTGGCGGGCATGGATGTCCAAAGTGTTGTTCTTCTCATGGTGAAGAAAAAGTATGCAATTATCTCGATAGTCATGGCATTGATTACATACGAGAATACCGTTTTAAAGATTGTAAAAATGAACGGCAGCTTCCTTTTGATTTCTATATACCATCAAAAAATACTTGCATTGAATACGACGGGCAACAACATTTTATGCCTGTTAGGTTTAGCAAGAGTGTAACCGAATCCGACTCTATTAGTACATATAAAAGTCAGCAAAAGAAAGATTCTTTAAAAACAGAATATTGTAATCGTAATGGAATCAAACTTATCAGAATTCCCTACACAGATTTTGATAATGTAGAAAATATTTTAGATAAACATTTTTCTTAAAAATTTTGGAAACGTATTTATGGTATTGCGGGCAAGATCGGAAGACTTGACATGAAGGGTGAGACTCATACTTACGAGGATCACGACAACAACAACGAAAAGATCCATCTGATGGTCAAGGACTTTACCTTCGGCTATAGCATTGATCATATCGAGCGCGTTGCTAAGATTGTTCTGCAGTAATTTTTACCAAAGGCAAATTTGAGCGGGGACTTTGCGGTCTCCGCTTTTATAGAAAAGGAGACAAATTATGAGTTCCGTGATGGAAAAGAAGTTTATTGACGTTCTGAACTGCGACGATAACGTGGTTACCATTTCGTCACTGAACGGTAAGGGCTATACTTTCGAGCCCGGTAGTGTGGAAGAGCCTTGTGTGATTCCTATTCCGCCGGAGGAGATCATGTATATGAACAGCACTTGTTCTGCGTTCAAGAATGGTGTTCTGCGTTTTCGCCCTGAAGAGCAGAATGAAATCTTTAAGGCTATTGGCATTAAGGGTGACGATGTTTTATTCATTGAAGATATCGATGATGCGATTCTGAATCCTACTGTCGAGAATCTTCAGCGTATGATTGACATTAAGGATGGTGCTCAGTTTGAGCGTATTCGTGGTCGCTTTTATCGTATGACCAATGCCGGTGAAGACCTGTCTACCAAGGTAAAGCGCCTGATTGACGAGCGTTATAAGGAGCTCCGTGCTGGCAAGCGTAATAGTGAGCTGTCTGTTGTACCTGCGACCAAGCCTGCTGATAATGTTAAGGCAGAGCTTGAAACTGCAAAGAATCAGATGACTGAAATGCAGAAACAGATGCAGGCTATGATGGCACAGGTGCAGGCTATGATGGCAGGTGCACAGACTGTTGCACCGGATAATTCTGTAAAAAAGACTACTGTTAAGCGTGGCCGTAAGAAGGCAGAGGCAGAAAAGGCGGAGGTCGTTCCCGCCGAGTAAGATTGGAGGGATAGTGTGACCGCATTTTCGGAAATATACGACAAGTTCTACGAGCTGGTCGAAACTGATAGTAATTTCTTTCAGTATTTCGACTTAACCGAGAATGAAGTGCGAGATCTTGTACATGACCGTGCAAAAAGTTATTTGATGGAGTCACTTTCTGTGATTACCAGAAACATTGAACCGGAAGAGGATTTTAGTTTCGATGATTACGATTCAGAACTAGAAGAGTTTAATTCAGATCTCACATTCGATGAGATTGATATGTTAGCGCATTTGATGTTGGAGCAACATTTTAAGCGTGAGTTTGGAAAGTTGAAAGCATTTAGCGCACAGGACCTTCCTACGAGTTTACAGGTATTCTCCCCTGCCAATGAGCGCACGAGTATTCGTGCTCTTGTGAAAGACATTCACGAGGAGAATATGACGATGTTAGACAACTATATGGCAAAAGACCGCTCAACCCGTAAGCGTAAGACCATCGATTATGATACATACGCTTCCTACTCTGAGTAAGGAGGTGTACCGATGGACTTTTATACAAGGGCACGAGCTGTTGGCGGTGCCGCAAAAATGTCTAACAAAAAGGATGTCAAAATTGCTTTTGCAAAACGTGACTTCGCTACACACTTCAAGGATAGTGTTGATTATGAGGATAATACTCTTGTGAATGGCTTACCTCAGAAGCTGGTTGTTAGTCGCAGTAATAGTATTGCTAAAGAAAAGAAAATCTAGGCTTATCCTGGCGATTCTTTGAATCTTGGTGATATTGTTGACTGTTACAACTGCAAATGGCTGGTAACTGAGATTGAACCAAACGATGAAATTTTTCTTCGCGGTAAGATGGAGCTGTGTAACCGCCAGATTCAATGGCAAAATCCGATTACTGGTGAGATAGTCTCTCGCTGGGCAACGCTGAGTAAGCCTTATTACGCAAATAATAAGGAACTTGTTATGACTTCATTGAGTCAACGTGAGTATAAGGTGCAGATGCCTTTTGATGACGAGACTGCACTGATCGACCTTGATAAGCGCTTCATGTTGGAAATTATCAATGGCGAGCCGAAAACGTATGTTACGACTTCTGTTGATCAAAGTACAGAGCGTTACGAACTGCATGGTAAGACACAGGGGTTCCTTGTGTTGAACATCCGGCAGGATCAGTATAACAGTAAGACTGATAATGCTGAGAAGATGATTTGTGATTATTTTGAGCCCAATAAGAGTGATAAGCCAGATGCGGATTCTCAGGTAACAGCTACTATTAAGTATGCAGGTAAGCCGGAAGTTCGTGTTGGTGGCTCTTGGAAGAAATTCACTCCGGTGTTTACAAGCATTACGGGTGAAGAGGTTGCGGAAGTTGCAAAGTGGAGTTTTATTTGTCTTGATGAATTCAAAAGCTTTGTTGAAACACAGGTTGCTACAGATGGTGTTTTCAAAATTCGTATTTTGAATAATAGTATCATGGACGGCGCAACTGTTAAGATTTCTCTGACAAATGCAGATGATACGGCAAACACATCTATCGAATGTAAGGTGGTGAGTTTGCTGTGACAACGAGTGAATTGATTACTGACTACAAAAACAAATTGGCTTTAAAGCTGGTTAATACGGACGGACTTGTTGAAGCAATGGGTAATGACGATATTGAAGAGCCTGACGAGGCGATTTATACATATATCTTCCCATACTTCCATATTCCCGACACGATTGAGGCAGCACACAGCTATATTTGTTTTAAGGTAAACATGACCGACCGCAGCAATGTTAATGATTGGTATGAGAACTTTACGCTTACTGTGTGGGTTATTGTGAATCAAGCGTTGATGAAGATGAAAGGTCATGGCGGCGCAACACGAGTTGACTATCTGAGTGGCCTTGTGGAAAAAGAACTACACGGCAGTACAATTTTTGGAATCAAGCAGCTTAAAATCACATCCAATATCGAGGACAACATGGACTTACACCATCGTGTGCGAATTATGACGTTCAAGACTCAGGATCTGGATGACCTTGTGGGGTGTGGTTGATGGAACTTCGAGAACTGTATGAGCCAAGCTTGATGCGTGGAAGAGATTTTAAAATCAATGACAAAATTACGATCCACATGCCGTCTGTCGGTGATATTATCGATTATGGTGAGCAAAAGTATTTTCAGTTGGTTTACTTATTCTGTTCTACATCAAGCGATTATAAAGCACAGCTTGACTCTGTTGGGGTTGATTGGCAGAAGGTTTCGGATTTTGAAATGTTCCGGCAACTTTTTATAGGCAATAAAAATCAGGATATGTCTATTTTGCTTGGCGATATGGATACTTCTGGGTTTATGATGGCAAAAGATAACATAAGTGGTGAAATCGTTTTGCACAACAGACTTACGGACACTCGTATTGACCATGTGGTGTATGAAACAATTTCTCAATACTTGTGTGCTGCAAATGGAATTGAAAAGCATTCTGAATTTGCTGCTGACGAACCAACAAGAATTGCAATGATAGAGGAAGCCAGAGATAACTTGGAGTATCAAAAAACAAAGCATTATGAACCACATCTTGCAGAGCTTGTTCTCTCGATGGCGTGTTCATCCGGCTTTAAAGCGGATTATTTCAAGGCTATGGACTACCCTATGAGTGTATTTATGAATCATGTAAGAAAGATTCAGCAAATAAAAAGTTACGACAATACGATGCATGGCGTTTATGCTGGCACCGTTGAATTTGGGAAAATCCCAAAAGCACAACTGGATTGGACGAGCAAGGTTGATTGATTGACCTTGCTCTTTTATTTTATCCAAATAAATTGAAAGGAAGAAAATTATGAATGATTTTAATTTTAATGAGGTCGTTATCGACCGCGTTCATCGCATTCATGAGTATGACCTGAATGGTAAGCGTCTGTGGACCATGAATCAGGTTAAGGATTTCAAGCTGACTCTTGGCGGCGAGACCGTTTATGCTCAGGATGCACAGGGCGTTAACATCATGGCATTTGATAAGAGCAAGACCGCAGAGGCTGATTGGTCTAATGCTCTGATGCATCTGGGCGCTCTGGCAGAACAGATGGGTTCCAAGAAGGAGGTTGCTTCTTCTGAGGCAAAGCAGGTCTTTACTACTGTTGAGTACCTGACTTCTGCTGATGGCAAGAAGCTGACTCTGACTCACACTCCAAAGACTGCTGTTGCAAATGCACCCTTTAAGTACATCGATCTGATTGATGGCCAGGGTAATGCACTGAAGACCTTTGAGCTGGGTGAGACTGCCGAGTCTCAGTTCTCTGTCACTGGCACTGAGGTTACTCTGCCTACTGGTGCAGACCTGAAGGCTGGCGACCGCTTTGTTGTGAAGTATCAGTACGAGAGCGAGGAGGGCATTGCTATCAATGATAGTGCCGATAAGTTCTCTACAGAGGGCGAGTTCGTGATTGAGGCATTCTGCTACAATCCATGCGACAAGGCAAACAAGAAGCTGATGCGTATCATCTTCCCGAATGCCAAGATGGACAATGCTGTTGATATGACCCTGAACAACGAGCTGGCTCACCCTGTTAAGATCAGCGCTACTCAGGAATACTGCTCCGAAGATAAGCGCCTGTTCCGCATCGAGACTGCTGCCGCCTAATGGCAAATCTGAATTGGTGCCGTACTTGCGGAAAAGAATATCCGGTTTGCCCGCATTGCGAGCAGGATGCGCGTCTTAATCCTTGGCGGATGATTTGCGACACTGAGCCGCACTTTCTTGTGTGGACTGCCGTAAACCAGTATCGTCAGGGAATTATTTCAAAAGAGACTGCAAAAGCAGACCTGACTACTCTTTTGATGCGCAAGTATAAGAATGTTACGGAAGCCGAGGTAGAAACTTTTATCCCGGCTGTTCGTGATATTTTCCATGAGATCATGGATGAGCCTGTAGAGGCCGAAGTCAAATCATCTAGTGATGTAAAAGATGAAACGCCCGTGAAGCCGGTAGTTAAGAAAACATCAAATCGTAAGGGGCGGGCATAACCGCCCCTTCGTTTTTCGTGGTGGTTTTATGGAGAAAAAGAACAGAACAAAGTTTAATGTAAGCAAAAATCCAGCAGATAGAACCTATGATGGTGTGGTTTATGATAGCCGTGCCGAGATGATGTTCTATCGGGATATTGTATTACCTGGGCTGGAAAACGGTGAAATTGTAGAGTGCCGTAAACAGGTTCCTTTTGTATTACAGGAAGCGTTCCGCCGGGTCGATAAGGACGGCAAGGATGTAGCTGTAAGAAAAATCGATTATGTGGCGGACTATGAGCTTACATACAGTGATGGCAGTAAACAGGTAATTGATACGAAGGGTTTTGCTGATAGTGTTGCGCTGATGAAACGCAAGATGTTCTGGTTCAAGTATCCTGATGTAGATTACCGCTGGATTACATACTCCAAAATTGATGGAGGCTGGGTCGATTACGACGACCTAAAAAAAGCTCGGAAAGAGCGAAAGAAATTAAAGCAAGCACAGACGAAAGGGAGATAAAATGAAGGTTTTAAATTTTCAGGAGCGAAATGAGTTTCTTGATGAAGTAGTTAAGGCATGTACTATTGACGGTGATTATCAGCCCGCACTGCTTGATGTGGTGTTTCGGCTAACTGTTCTAAAGTATTTTGCGGATTATGATTATCGTAGCGAGCCGCAGAGTGAGTGGCCGCGTATTGCTTACGAGTCTTTTAACTTCAAGATTAACAAGGCTGGTTGTGATACTTCTGCATTCTGGGATCAGTACGATTCTCTGGAGAAGGCTGTCCACGAGCAGATTGACCGTTCTCATAAGGAATGGCTTGTTCTTGGTCTCTGTGGCAAGCTCAACGAGATTATTAAGAAGCCTGACCCTATTTCTGATTTCGTTGACTTTATGGAGAACTATTTGAATGATGTGAAGGGTAACTTGAAAGACTTTGATGTTGAAAAGTTTTCCGAAGTGACTTCTGCCCTGCTGGACAATAAGCAGGAGATCTCTGTTGTGCTGGCAAAAGATAAAAAGGAATAAACACTTTTAGAGGTGGGTTGGAGGGAATTTTAATATGGCTACAAGAAGTAAACCGCTGAAGTTATGGGATGCTGAGAAGTTCAAGAACGTAAACCCAGTGTCTTTGAAATATTGGGATAGATATGAGACTGATATGGGCATCCGTGATCTCAGCCCGTCTACTGTTTACAATTACGAATCGGATTTCAAGCAGTGGATGATTTATGTTCTGGACAATCAGGGTAACGCCCCCGTGACTGAACTTGAGGAAGAGGATATTGAGGAATTTCTTTTCTATTGTAAGAAGCACGGAAATAACTCTGCTCGTATGAAGCGGCGCATGAGTACGATTTCTGCGCTGTACCGGTATCTTCGCAAGAAGAAAATCATCAAAGAGAATCCGATGGAGTTCATTGACCGACCGACCAAGGATGTGGCTGTTGTGAAGCAGACATACCTTACGCCTGATGAGGTTAAGTTGATGCGAGAGAAGCTGAACGCTCTGGTTGAATCTGCGACCACCGTTCACATGAAGGATAATGCGATGACACTGCGTTTGTACGCACTGTTCTCGCTATCCACGATGGCTCGTGTCAATGCTGTGCGGAATACACTCTGGAAATCTATCGATTATGAAAATCGCATGGTGCATGACGTTTTGGAAAAAGAAGGCAAAATTGTTGACCTAATGTTCAGCAAGGAAGTTTCTGAGCTTTTGAAAGAGCTGAAAGAATACCGCACTGAGCATGATATTGAGGATGGCGGCTATGTGTTTGTTGGTACGAAAATCAATGGTGCATGGATGCCGATTACTTCAAGCACTGCCGGTGACTGGTGCAAAAAGATTGGCGAGATGATTAATGAGCCTACGCTGCATCCGCATGACTTCCGGCATAGTGGTGCTATCCTGCTGAAGAATGCGGGTATGAGTCTGGAAGATGTCTCTTCCCTGCTCAATCATGCTGGCACGGATGTGACCAACAAGTATTACATCAAGAAGGATACGACAAAGATTCAGTCCGCAAAGGATCGGTTTGAGATTTGAGGTGGAATGAATGGGAAGTCTTGCTTCTTCGTATACAAACTTTGATGATTTACTTGCCGGTGTGGTTAGCGGCGTTCAAGACATCCTTGAAGGTGTTGCGCCGGAAATTGAAACGAGACTACAAGCGAGCATTGTAGAAAACGTACGCTCGAAGAGTGGACGGTCTGACGGAATCGAAAGCAAAAAAAATATCGTAAGTAGCGTTACTACTGACAATAATGTTGTGACCATGACGATAAAGGATATTGCAAGACCGCAGGAATCGTGGTGTAAAACACCATTCAGAGAAGGAGATAATGCAGCCTTAGAAGGAACAATGTTTGCTAATTGGATTGAGCATGGCTTGTGGATGGATATTGCAGAGTGGAATCGAATGGGACGACCGAAGGAAAATAAACCAAAGCGTCCTGCGCGTCCATTTATTTCAAAAGTACAAGTTGAAGCGGCTATGCTCGTAAAAACCGCATTACATGAATTGTAACCCACAATTTATTTGGAAAATTTGAATGAGAGGAGGCTGGCTTGAAGAAGCTGGCCGCTTCTCTTTTTTATTTTGAAAGGAATTGTTGAAAATGGAAAAGAGAGGTGACCAACAGTATGGATGAAAAAGAAAATACTGGCACAGAGTCTTCTGCCGTAACAGCCATTAAGGTCAAGGTTGTTATTGACACAAATAAAGCAGAGTTAGATAAGCAATTTAATTCTGTTAAGGAGTATTATAAAGAAAAACCAGTAAAAATTGCTTTTGGAGTGAATCAAAACGATACAATCCGCAATATAAATGATGTACTTGACAAGGTGGTCAAGAGTGGAAAATTAAGAACTCCAAAGGTTACACTTGATGTTAAGATCGACCAGAGTAAAGTAACCGCACAGCTTAAAAAAGCTATGCAATCTGCGGCAAAGCAGACTGTTAAAGTTGATACCGGAAAGTCTGGTTCTACAAAAACACAAGATACTTCAAAAAGTGATATTTCTCGCCTTTTCAGCCTTGCAAATCGTCAAGCAAAGTTAAAAGCGGATGAAGCATCGTTAATTGCTAATGGAAACAAATCATCTGAGTTGAAAGCGGTACAGACTAGATTGAGCGCAATCAACGATGAGATGGATAAACTCAAGACAAAAACAAAAGATGTAATTACGGAAACTCAGAAGTTAAAGCTTGAGGATATCGAAAAAACCGGAAAATTCAATGCTGACAGGAATACTGCAAAAGGTGCTGATTCGGTTGCAAAAGAACTAAAAAAACAAAATCAAGAAATTGCAGATGATTTAAAAAAGACTCTCATATCTCAAGAATCCGAGTATGAAAAATATCAAAAAAAGATTCAGTCTCTTGAAAACTATTCTAAGAATAACTCCAACTATAAAAATGATAATATCAAAAAATATTTATATGGAGAAGATGGAACTGGAAAAACTTCTGGAAAGTTAAAAGAGTTGCGAGATCAGCTTGCTTCTATTGAGAACACTACACCAGGGAAAGCAATTCAAGACTTTGATAAAAAATGCAAGACTCTTGATACAACTATTGATTCTACAAGTCAACATTTAAAAGAACTTGGATTTGATTTTAGAGATATAAATCAAGCCAATGTTGATATGACGAAGTTTAAGAGTGTTTATGAACGTGCAACGAAGTTAGAAGACTCTATTGCAAATAAAAGTAAATATTCTTAGCTAATTGATAGTTTAAACGGAATAAAAGCTTCTGCTGCTGGCTGTGAAGGCGATGTTACTGATCTTAGTGCAAGACTATCAAACCTTGAGGTTGAGGCCAGCAGATGTGGGGCCACTACAGAAACTCTTAGTCAAAAACTGTCTCGTCTGTTTAAGGAGCACTTCCAGACTGCTATCGCTATGGCTGGCGTGGCTATGGTCAAACAAGGTCTGCGAGAGGTTTATAATAATGTCGTAGACATAGACGACGCCATGGTGGAGCTCAAGAAAGTTACAACAGAAAGTACGGAAGCGTACTCTCAGTTTTCTGATAGGGCAGCAAAAACATCTCGTGACCTCGGTGCATCCATTTCTGATTATGTAAGTGCAACCGCAGATTGGGCTCGTTTGGGTTATGGCTTACCAGACGCAGAAGAGCTTGCTCGTGTCAGCACATTGTTTGCTAACGTAGGTGATGGAATCGAAAATATTGCGGACGCTTCGTCTTACATGATTTCGATTTTAAAAGGATTTGACCTTGCGGCGGATGATGCTCAAAAGGTAGCCGACCTGATTAACGAGGTCGCTAATAACGAACCCGCAAGTGCCTCTGATATTTCTGAGATTTTAACTCGTAGCGGAGCCGCCCTCCACGAAGCTGGAAATGATTTAAGCCAGGCAATCTCGCTTGGTGTTGCGATGAATTCTGTTACTCAAAACGCAGAATCTACCGGACAAACACTAAAAACCGTCAGTATGTATTTGCGTGCAGCCAAAACGGATCTCGAAAATATGGGTGAGTCTTCGGATGGATGTGCTAACTCTGTTTCTGAGCTTCGTTCTGAATTAAAACAGCTTACTGGCGTTGATATCATGAAGGACGCTGCTGGTACACAGTTCAAGAGCACGTACGATATTTTGAAAGAAATCTCTGAGGTTTGGGGAAGCCTGTCTGATGTTACTCGTGCGAATGTTACTGAAATGCTTGGCGGAAAGCGTAATGCGAATGCGGTGGCGGCTGTATTGAGCCAATTTGAAATTGCTGAAAAATCTATGAAGGATGCGGCTAACAGTGCAGGTTCAGCCGCAAAAGAGAACGAAGTCTACCTTTCCAGTATAACTGGCAAACTCGCACAACTCGATAGCGCGTTCCAGCAACTGAGTCAGGATTTGCTTGACAGTTCTTTGATTAAATTCTTTGTAGACTTCGCGACTGCTTCTGTTGACATTGCTGATGGTGCAGTTAAAGCCGCTGGTGCATTACCCACTCTGACAGCTGCCATTTCTGGCGTGCTGTCTTTATTGCAGATGAGCGGAAAGCTTAAAAATGGTGCGGGTAAAGTTAATATGCCCTCTTATATTTGTTGCGTTTGATAATATAGGATGCGGCACCATGTAAAAATAAAATAGCCCCTAGAGTGCTGGGAAACCCTAAGAGCCATATTGCCTATCATTATTATATAATGTAGGAATCGAAAGATAGAAACAAGGATATGGATGCTATATGCTGAGATAAAAGCTCGGTTTTATCGTATTGCCAAAATATGGTAATAATCGAGTGCTAAGTAGCGTTTACAATGGGCGGTCAGCAGCCGATCCACTCCCCTATTATATAATGTAGGAAGGTGGAAGGTTCATCGACTAAAAAGGGTCAGTGAGCAACCACTGGAAGGATAGTCAGTTCTGGGCGAAAGTTCAGAAGTCCACCTCAGACGTAACCAGACGACTTAAAGAAGTAGGTGGAAATGAGGAGACGCGCTACTCTCTGGCGCGATACAAAATAGGAGAAAACAAAATATTCGTTGACTACATACGATATTCTGGCTATAATAATATTACAATCGCGTATCCAAAATATACGGAGGTGTTTTATTATGGCTAGACCCAAGGGAAGTAAGAATAAAGCAAAGGTTCTTGATGGTATTGATTACGCAGCACAGATTGCTGAAAAGAATACTGCCGCAGAATCTCTTGCTGAAGAAATCACAGCACTCGGCACCAATATTGCTGCACTGAATGCTGATAAAAAAGCTAAGGAAGCTGAATTGAAGAAAATCAATAAAGAGATTGTAAAGCTCGAAAAGAAAAAGGCTGATGCCGATGAAAAGATTGCCGCAGAGCTGAATCGTAAAAAGGCAGAAGATATCGTTGCTAACGCACTGGCAAATGGTATGACTGCTGAAGAAATCGCTGAACTTCTGAAATAACAACGGCGCAGTCATCATAAAATAAGCCCGACTTCCCTACTACTGGGAGGCCGGGCGTTTTAATTTGCGTTGCTTTTTACGACAGTCTGTGATACACTCTTGTAAAAGGAGTGTTGAACCATGGAAAACAATAAAAAGCATGTGCCGAATTATGAAATCTCTACGTATGGGGCACCGACTCAAGAACGTCAGTCTCCAAGGAATACTTATACTTATTCCGGTACAGATTCGGTAAAAACACATGGCGGCTCTTATCTTAGAAACCGCGATAAACAACGAGGGAATGGAGGGTCGAATGAAGGAACTAGTAAATAATGTCGAAACACTATTCAATGTATTTGTTCCAGGAGCTCTTTGTGTTTGGTTTTACACAAAGCTTTCTTTAAAGAAAATTGAATACCAAGGGTTTCTTTCATTAAGTATTGCTTTTGGATTTACTATCAAGTATATCGTTGATTACGCTGACCATTTACTTGGAAGATTCACTATCAAGGGTTTTCCTATCGGTATTGTTTATATTGTAACTGGCATTGTATGCTCTTCCTTGTTTTACAAAATCAAAAACTCTATTCCGGTAAGAAAGTGGTTTAGTAATCATCTCGGCTACGATACTGGCGACAATATTTGGACTCGCCATATCGATTTTAGTGGGCAAACCGATGTGATGCTTCATATGGACGATGGAACCTATATTTATGGCACAATCGAAAACGCCGATAATGACTATATCGTTTTGACTTACCATGCCACAGCAACTGATCGGAACGGAGATAAGATGGATGAAGCTGTTTCTCATTTAAATGATGATACAGCTTTATGTGTCCCAATGTCTCACGTAAAACGATTCGAGTTCATGTACGACAATCTGGATTCCGAAACTGCGAAATACGTTCTACGCTAAAACGAATACGACCACTACCCTGCTACTTTGTGTAGTAGGGCTTTTCTTTTATCACCACTCATATCCACAATTCTTACAATGGAAAGTTTTCTTCACTTTTCCACTGGCAAATCCCCAGAAAGCAACATCCAAGACTTTAGAAGCGGTTCCGATCTTTTCTAGGTCTGGCGAGCCGCATGTAGGGCATTTTGGGGTGTATTTAGGATGTTCCTTTTCTTCCAGTTCTGCTCTATATTGGGAATCGAAAGTATTGGCATTCTTTTGAAGTTTTTTGAGAGTATCTGGATTTATTTCAGAAATACTTCTCCTTGGCTTAGTTTTATTTTTCCATTCTTCTTTTTGTTTTTTTGTCATTTCGTTCCATTCTATAAGCAAAATATTGTCTCGAATACAAAAAGCACATAATAAGTCCCATCTTGAATAGTATTTATCGCAAAATGGACAATACCGTACATATTTTTCCATAGATTTCACATCTCCTCGAAATCGATATTAACTTTCTTTACGGTTGACTCCAAAGAAAAAGAATTACAGATAAGTGCTTTTAACCAAGTAGGTACTTCGTTAGTTGCTTTAATTGAAAAATATAAAGCTTACAAGAGTACTCTTGGCGAAACTAATCTTTCTATTTCTGATTTTATCAAATGGATGTTATCAGGTCAAGCTAAACTTGAAGGAACGCGGTTGAAAATGATTGCGTTAAGAGCTGAAGTTTTACTGCTCAATGCCGCGCTGGGTGTTGGAATTGGCCTGCTTGTCTCTTGGGGCACTAAGAAGATTACGGAAGCGGCACAACGAGTGCAAAATGTCGCAACGAAATCCAAGGAAGCCGCCGATGCTGCACAGAGCACCACTTCCTCTTTAAAGGATTTGGTCAGTGCTTATGAAGAACTTGGCGACAAGTCTGGTTGGGATACAGAGGACTTTGATCAAGCAAAAGACATTCAGGCAGAGATTCTTGATCTTGCGAAAGAACAAAGAACGCTTGATGAAAATAAACTTGGTAAACTTGACCTTCAAAATGGCAAGTATGAAGAGCAGCTTGGATTACTTCAGGATATTACAGCGGAGCAGTTAGAGGCATCTCGTTATGAGTTGACACAGAACAAAGATGCTCAAGGCGATAAGCTTGTTGATACAGCCAAGAAGAATAATCGGACGCATTATCTTACTGTTTGGTCGGCTCCTGAAATGGATATGGGAGACCAGATTAAAAATGCTGGCATTGATGTCTTTAACAAGTTCGGTGGTTATGGACCTGACAAGTTAAATGATGCGGATTCAATTGTTGATTATTACAACGAAGTTGGCAAAGCATTAAAATATATCATTGATAACACAACTGAGGCTGAACGAGCTGCCGGTGGAACGTATCATAGTCTGTATCAATTCTTGCTTGATGAACAATCTGCTCTCCGTGATGATGTAGATTCTTACAACGACTCAACGGATGCTATCAACAACAATACAAACGCTCGTAGAAAACTTCAAGCAGTTGATTTTTGGCAGAATGACAATAATAACAGTATGGATGTCAGTTTTACTTTCGATAAGGTAAATTCTGCTGTTCAAACTCTGGAAGATACGATTGATGGATTTGATGCAAGTAAGCTGAATGAACTCTTGTGGGGTACAAACGAAGGATTATCCGACGAGCAAGCTCAAGCCCTTGCAAATCTTCGCAAAGCTCTGACCGACATGGACTTCTCTGCTGACACAAACGGTGTGAATGCGTTTATCCAAGCACTTGTTCAAGTTGGTATTGTAGCTCAGTCTTCTGCAAATGGTGTTGACGCATTGGCTGCTGGCGCACAGAAGATGGAAGATATTTCTTCCAAAATGGATGAAATCCAGTCTGCGTATAAAGCTTCTACCAGTGCAATGGAAGAGTACAATCAGTATGGTTACATGAGTCTTGATTCTCTTCAGTCTTTACTGACGATGAACACCGAATATCTGAATTGCCTTGAGCTTGTTAATGGTAAGCTCCAGATAAATAAACAGAGTTATGCCGAGTTACTTGCTGCTGAATACGCAGAAGCTGCCGCCACAATTCTTTCTAACGCACAACATGAGGTCGCAAACCTTACTGCAGATGACACGGCTGAAAGCACTGATGATTTAAAAGAGAAAACAGAGGCTGAAAAGACTGCTCTGGAAAATCTTCTTCCTGCTTTGAAAAATGCTACTGCGGCTACTGCGACATACAGTGCAGCTCAGGAGTTTGCAAACGAAGTAGAGAAGGCCGGCGAACGCGGCGTAGATCCTGCAAAACTAGAGGAAATCACGACTCGCACAAATACTCAGCTTTCTTTGCTGTACACCAATATGAATGCCGCTTTAAAGGGTGGGCGAGCATTAACAAATCAGTTGAATGGGTTCCCGACAAATAAGGCCAGCAAGAACAACAAGTCTACTGCGAAGTCTGTGACTGATATTGCTTCTGCTTTTGATACCTTAACAAAGGCCATGAAAGAATATAACCAATATGGTTATATCTGTGCTGATACAATGAAGTCACTGATTGGTGTCGATGACAAGTTTACTGCTTGTTTGACGGAGCAAAACGGAAAACTTGAACTTAATACAGCCAAATTCCGCACATTTATTAAGGCACAACTCAAGGAAGCAAATGCGGCTAATGATGGTGGCAAGTCTGCTGGCGAGATGAAGAAGATTCTCGACTGGTTGAATTCTAGTGTTGATTCTGAAACCATCTCTTTTGAGCAGTTGACTGACGCTATCAAGGGCTACGGCACTGCGATGGACAAGGCTAAGGAAAAGACGGATGCTATAAAATCCGCATTTTCTGGGTTAAAAGACGTTATCAAAACGTTGGGTGATAGTCAGTTTGGTATTGCTGATGCAGATTCTATCGATAAACAAACAGATGCGATTCGTAATCTTGTTACTCAGTATAAGGATTACCCTGATCTTCTCAATAACATTGTGGATGAAAACGGAAATATCAATCTGAATACCGAAGCGTTTAAAAATGCTCTAGCTAAAACGTTAGAAGATCTTGCAAATACTGCAAAGGAAACGGGCGGCGCAGGAGCTGATGCTCTCTACAATGCGTATCATAGCGCATCTCAAAATATTAGTCAAGGAAAAATAACACCGACTGATTGGGCGAGTGGTCTTGGAACTGATTTAAGCAATGCTAATGATGTTCTTGATCGTTACCAGTCTAATTGGAATACTCTGAAAGACGCAATGGACGAGTGGAACGAGACTGGTCAGCTCACTCAGGACACAATGCAAAACTTGATGGCCTTGCCTGACGAATTCTCTAGCCTGTTGGGCTACGATGAAGATGGTAATGCAAAGCTTGATGTAAAAACTTTGCGTGACAATTACGTCAAACAGCTCAAAGAGCTTGCAAAGGAATTCGAGGGTAAACCAATCGGTATTCAGGCCGAAGCTGCAATCGAGGATGTCCGCGAGCCTACTCCTGAAGAATATGAGAAGTTGGCGAAAAAGACTCTTACTTACCAAAAGGCTCTGGCTCGGTATACTAGAAAGATTTCTAAAATCAATTCTAATAAGGATTTAACTGAAGATGAAGCACTTCAACAGAAGGAAGAAGCTCAAGCCGAATTAGATGGTGCTTTACAGGAATCTTTACTTGAAGTTCAGGAAACTGATGCTCAGGTCACGACAAAGCTTAAAAAACACTGGGAAGGCGTAGAATCTGTAATCGATAACTTCAAGAATGCACTATCTGATGTAAAAGACATTCTAAATTCTTTCCTCTCTCTTATTGAAAAGTTCAATACCAACAATTCCAACGACCTCAAACTTTGGGGCGATGTGATGGGTGATGTTATCGACAAGCGTATTGAAGCTCTGAACAAACAGAAGGAAGCGCTTGAAGAAAACAATGATGCAACTGAGCGTGCTATTGAATTGGCAAAAGCTCAGGACGAACTCGCCCGTGCAGAACAGCAGCGCACCAGCCGTGTGTATACAGAGAATGGTTACGAGTGGCAGGCTGACCCCGAAGCTGTGCGCACTGCTCGTCAGGATTTAAATGATAAACAGCGTCAGTGGAATAAGGAAGATGCTGAGAAAGCCATTGACGACCAAATCAAAAAGTACAACGAATTCAAGGACAAGTTGTCTGAGGTCATGGAAGATATTGGGACTAGTTGGGACGATTATAATAAGAAACTTCAATACACTGCCCAGATTCAAGAAATGACTCTCGGCCAGATGGCAGGTAGTCTTGATGGATATCACAATAAGATTATCGCTAGTTTGCAAAACAGTGGCACAATTTCTGGCATTCAGACTGTCATTAGCAATCTTGAGTCTTTGATTGGTACTCTTGAAAAGCTGAACAATGTTTATAATTTCCTGCAGACAGGTACATATACAGATGGTGGCTTTGTTGGCCTTGTAAATACCGTTAAGAAAGTTTTCGGCAAGAACTCCTCTACAAGTATTACAAAGACTATCACGAATAGCCTTGATACGATTACGGATGCTACGGAAGTCACCTTCGGTGGAAGCGGCATTACTGGCGTTATCAACAACTCTATGACCGATGGCGTAAAGAATGCTGTTGTTAACGCACAGAAGGAGCTTGGCTCTGCTACAACTAAGAACGGACTCATTGGCGCATTTCAAAACGCATGGGATGCCATTGGATCTGGCGCAAAATCGTTGTTCAGTAATAGTTCTTCTAATAGTCTAACCTCTATTTTCTCTGATGGCATCAGCAATATCGGAAAAATTATCTCGAATGCATTCGGAGGAAAAGGTGCTGGAACAAGCGGTGGAAGTGGCATTTTAGGATGGCTTGGAAACTTACTTGGGATCGGTGGCGTATCTCTTTCTAGTGTTCCTGCAATGACAGCCACGAATACTGCAGGATTAACTGGTCTTAGTAAGCTGATGGCTGACGGAGCTATTGGAGCAAACGTAGCTGGCGCAGGCGGTACAGCTGTTGCGGCGGCTGGTGGAAGTAGTTTGCTGGCTGCTGTTCCAATAGTTGGTGCAGTCCTCGCCGGCCTCGGCGTGGCTGGCAATCATTTTGCTGGTTTGAACAAAATCTGGAAAAGTAATGATGATACTGGGACAAAGATTGGAAAGTCCTTATTTTCTACTGTCTTTAACTCGTCAGGTGGTGTCCTCTCAATCGCTGCTCTTATTCATGATACTATCGGAAGAGCCAACGATAAGAAAAATGGAACCACATCCAAGACACTGGCCGAAAAAGTTTATGAGTGGCCTATTTGGTTCTGGAACTGGGGTAAAAAGACAACTAGCCAGCTGGACGATGTGTCCAAAAATACCAAAGATACGGCAAATGATGTAAAAAAGAAGAAAAATAAGACCAATATTACTGTCAATGCGGTTCAGACGACAGTTAATAACGGAAATAAAACTTCCGATTCTTCTGGTTCTTCTAGCTCTTCTAGCTCTTCTGTATCGAATGGTCAGCAAAAACAGCAATCATTCTGGGATAAACTGTGGGGTTCTAAATTCTGGTTCTGGAACTGGGGAAAGAAAGCTGTCGGTGATAAAGGAGTTAAACATACCGGCACTTACAATGTCGATGAACAAGGCTCCGAATTGATTGTCCGTCAACCACAATCCGGTCGTTATACGTATCTTGAAACAGGTGATGGTGTTGTTCCTGCAGACATTACTTCTCGCCTGTTTGAGATGGGTGGAAATCCTGATAAGTGGTTTACTGACCAGATGGCAAAGCATAGCACAGCTACAATGGTACAGTCTCGTAATCCTGGCGGTATCAGTATGACTTTCGGTGACGTGAATGTGAATAACCCCGTTGGCGACACAGATGCGTTGGCTCGTCAAATCGTACAACAGCTTCCCAACAAGATGGTTCAGAGATTGAATAAACGATAAATCAGATAGAAGTAAAATTTTAAACGAAAACGAATTATACCCGGCTCAGGGTGGGTTGGGTAGGTTGAGCCCGGGTATATTTTGTTTTATAAAGGAGGGATGAGATGTCTCAAACAAATTCTGACGCACTTGACGTGATTGCTCAGGTGGTCGTGGATACAATTGACAAAAAACTAGATGATGCAAACTTTGATAAGTCACAAGTAGGTACAGTTGTCGCAGTAAATGGGAGCGACTATACGATTGCCGTGTTCGGTAGCCAGTATACCATCACATCCGATCAGGTATTTACGGTTGGTCAGAACGTTGTCGTTACCGCATTACAGGGTGATATGAAACGGCTCGTGTGCTCTCCTGATAATATCGGAACAATGAAGACCGTTGACAGCAAGGTAAATGTTATTGGCGATAAGGTAGACAATTTTATTGGGAATGACTTTGCTGATACGATTATTAAGTTCAATGATGTAAAAGACCAGATCGATGGTAGCTATATCATTTGGTTTGAAAGTGCAGAGCCAACTATGTCTAACTCCCCTGCCAAGGACTGGACGACCGCTGACGCTAAAAAGGTACATGTTGGAGACCTCTATTATAATAAGGTAGGTGGAACAGCTTACAAGTGGGCTGAAAGTGGTGGCTCATACAGTTGGAGTAAAATTACAAACAAGGACATTCTAAAGGTTTTTAATGCAGCAAGTCGTGACAATGACACTGTTGACGGAAAACGCCGGGTGTTTTATGGGACTCCTACCACCCCATATGACCAAGGTGATGTGTGGGCACGTGTAACTTCTGATGGTTTTATGCTGATTTGTCAGACTGGACGCATGATTGAAGATAGTTACCAACGCACAGACTGGGTTGTGGCATCTAAATATACGGATGATTTTGTTGCCGACCGTGCCGAAGAGAAAGCAGATAAGGCCAATACAGACCTATCAAATTTTAAGACCGAGTACGATTCTGATTTGAAAGTAACCAAAGAGGCTATTGAGGCCAGAGTAACAGAAACAAAATATCAGCAAGGCATTAACGGAATCAGTACAAGACTTAGTACGGCAGAATCGAGCATTGAACAAAACGCAACGAATATCACCTCTAAAGTGTCTGCCACCGACTACACTGGTAAAAAGATTGCTTCAATGATAAATCAGCAGGCTGATAATATCAGTATTAGTGCTAGTAAAATCAATTTAAAAGGTGCTGTTACAACAGATTCTATTGCAACTGCTGGTTTGGATGCGAGTGTGATTAAGGCTGGTAAAATTAGTGCTATTCATCTTGATCTTACTGGAAATATTACAATTGGAAGCGGAACAAAAAAAGTTGAAATCTCTGATAGTGGTGTGGATATTACTTACGGAAACAATTTTGTAAAAATGTCATCTGACGGTGTTACAATTAAAAACAGCGGAGGTGCTGGTTGTGCTATTACAGGCGAAGGTATTATTTTTAAAGGTATTCGAAATAAGCAAGAACTATATGAAAATAATTCCGATAGTTTCACATCACAGACAGTACGGCTTGATGGATTAGGAAATTATAGTGCAATATTGATTCTTTTCCGTAGTCAGAAGAACGGAACATGGTTTTCCGGTGGTGGTAACGCTGGTCTTGTTTCTTTAATTGTTCCGGTCAATGGCGTAGAAATGTCTATGGTATATCCATGGAACACCGTACATAAACGGTCGGTAACAGCTTATTCTGATCGTATTGAATTTGGAGTCGGTTATGAACGAACATCTAAATACGCGACTGGTGTTGCTGGCATGGCAACTTTTTTCGGTCTGGAAGACCCGTCAAGTGACGGTTGGAATCAATCCAACGGTATGTGTGTACCGTACAAGATTTATGGGTTTATGTGAGATGAAAAAAGAAGGATTTAAATATCTGTGTAAAATAGACAAAAACGGAAGGCTTTATAATGGAGCATGGTATCATAAAAGTGTTTTGCCAAAGCCTTTAGAAGACGAAATAATTTTTGAAGAATTTCCACAGAAAGGTTAGCCCAATGAGGGAAATGGTGTGAGTTGCAATGATTTTATTTTTATCAACAATGAGCTTGTATACAGCCCGATAAATTCTGATAATCAGACAGAATATACGGTCATTGATGATGGAAGTGAAATTGAATATAAATAAATCTTAACAAAACAAAGGAGGCGTTAAATTGGCAAAACCGATTATTTCAAAATTTTCCGTAATTGATGCTGACCAAAATAATATTGTCAGTTATGTCTGTTACGACGATACTGTTGATGAGGTCGAATATGTGATCTATGATAATGCCTCCGGTAATATTATTGTTGACCAGACTATTCAAACAAGTGGTTCGTCATCAATGCGAACTTTTACGTTCCCCGCTGGCACGATTCATAATCGATTTCTCCCCTATTATATTAAAATCAGTGTACGTAATCAAAGCGGCAAAACTAGCGAACTTAGTGATGCCGTTCTTTTTTATTGTCATAAGAGACCAAGTTTAAGTTTTAAGGATGTGTCGCAGAACATTAGCTCGTTTGTTGTTCCCTTTCCAGCTTATTCTTTTGATGCATCTTACGTCGCAGACGAAGAAGAAGGCGAAAGTTTAACATGGTATAAATATTTCCTATACGATGAAAAAAAGAGCCTGCTTACATCAGAAACTCATTATGGCTCTCTTTCTCAAAGTTTTATGGTAGAAGGTCTTGATAACAACACGTCCTATTATGTTCGTGCAACCGGTGAAACAGTAAATGGATATTTCCTGGATACAGGTTATTGTCCTTTTAAGATTGAATATAACGGACAGCTAGAGAATTTAAATTTGATTGTCAAGAATGAAAAATATGAAGGTCGTATTAAGCTCACTTCTATTTTGAGGACAACTGAAAGAACGGAATATAGTTTACTACGCATTAAACGTAGAGAGGTCGGAACATATAATTGGACCATTGTATATGAACGAGATGTCAGTAATTTGATTGGAACTATTTCTACTGTTGCGTATGACCGATATGCTCGTGGTCGTGGAACGAAATATCAGTACACTATTGTTCCTGTAATTGATGGAATCGAGCAAAAGGGTGTCACTACAACTGTCGTAAGTGAATTTGAGGGTGCCTACCTTATGGACAAAGACACTACATATTTTATTGGATTGGATGCAAAAGTATCAAATGTGGACCGTGTACAGAATTCAGCTGTAGAAACTACTTTGTCCAGTAAATATCCAATCGTATTTTATGGCAGTAAGACAAATTATTATAGTGGTAACTTTTCTGGAACAATTATTAAATATGACCGTTCTCGTGATTATTTTGACTTTGATGCGTCGATCGATTATCGTGAGCAATATATCAATTGGCTGACGAATCAGAAGCCGAAAGTTCTGAAAATGTGGGATGGCCGTGCGTGGCTCATCAATGTAGTTGACAATATTTCGTATTCTGATGACGAACACTACAATAAAGTTGAAATCGCGTTTGATTTTGTAGAGACCGGAGATCTAAAGGATTCTGATACTTTGAAAAATTCGGATTTAATTTAAGGAGGTGGAGCCATGACTTATTTGCCAACACAAGAAGACTTGGCTTTGCTTACCAGTCATTCCAAGAGTCTGTTTACACGAGTAGAATTATTGAACAAAGAGTCTCAAATCATTGATAGCATTGAGGGCCTGACTTTGGATGGTTCCGGTTCTAACGATGCAGATTCTGATATTCGCCGTACATACAGTTTGTCTATTTTCCCAATGATGGGTTTTTCTATCTCTCAGTTTGAAGCGGAAGATTAGATTGATAAAAAAGTTCGTATCTATATCGGTATGAAAGCCCCAACTTCAGAGAAAGATGTCAGTATTTTAACATATGATGGAGACATTGACGGCGATTCGATTGATTCTATTATAAAAAATAATATAGAATACGATTTAAAGAACAAAGAGTTGCTGACTTATATTGCAAAAATCAAAGCAACAAAGCATGACCTATATTCAAATATTAACAATATAAATCGACCACGAATCATTTGGACTGCACGCAATTTAAATCTCTATAAGGATTTCTCAACTGAAAATGGCCCATTTGAAATTGGTGACTATTCTACCGCTTGCGGTTGCGACGATGCTTGGACTGCTGATAATGAGGCGGTTGGCGTCACAGTAACTCGGAGAATTGCATATACGCTGTTTTTAGAGGATGGAGACGAGTTAATTCCAGTTAGTCGTAACGGTGTTATAGATTATATTTCTGAGGTTTATAAGCTTGCTTACAATAAAGTCTACAATTCAAACAACTTATCAGATTTGACTTAGAAAACTGAAGATGTTAAGCCTGTTGCTGGTTTTGTGTTTGATTTAAAATCATGGACAACGAAAGACCTAGAATTTAACGACGCTGTTTTATCTTATGACGCAAAAGGTCTCACATGTACAATAGATGGAAAGTCTATCTATCTAAAAAATATGATCGCTGCCATTGAAGGAGAAACGATTGCGAATAGAGTCTTAGAGCCAGTTGATGTTTCGGCAATTGCCGGTTGGAGCGAGCCAGAATTAAAGAACCAGTATAAAAAGACGAGTCCATTTGTCGGATATTCTATGCATGATATTCAGGGCCACATATGGGAACTAAAAGATGGTCTGGGACAGATTCAGCAGTTTATTATCCAAACAGTTGCGAAGGATAAAGTTATCAGGAATTGTGCAAATTATATCGATGAGGATGGCGTACATTGGTTCTCAGTCGGGGTTTACGCGATTCAGTCGAATGGTATCTCGTATGATGCAATGACTAACAAGCTTGACTTGTCGTGTGTAGATTTAGTATCCCTGCTTGATGGAACACTGGGTGGAACATTGACTGGGTACTCGACACGAATTCCAATGTATAAACTTACTGAGAGCAAGGATGCGAATGGAGATAAGATTTACACAGAGGACAAATCAAAACCGTATTATGTACGAGATGTTATCAAGAATACTTTCGAGCTTTCCGGTATGACAAAATGCGTGATTGATTATTGGAAGCGGCGCATTCCACACGACATGGAGTATAATACTGGAACTACTGTTTGGACGATTCTAACAGAGTTGCGTGACCTATATTACCCGTTTGAGATGTACTTTGATGATGATACTTTTGTATGCAAAGAGATTCCAAACGGGTATGATGACCCTGTTGTAATTAGCCCTGATATTTTCAAAAGTCTTGTTATCACAGAAAATTCGACGGTTGATTATACGCAGGTACATAATTGTGTTGAGGCATGGGGTTCTACTATCACCAGCGATTATTTCTGCAAGGATAAACTAGAGGAAGACGACCCAGAAGGTACTGGCAGAGTGTTTTATAAGGCACGAGATAATGGCATGTCAGCATCAAAATGGAAAGACTCTGTTGCCGAAATATTAGGGATTCCAAAAGACAAATACGATGATTTCGAAATTCAGCTTGATATCAATAACATTGGAAACTCTATTATAGTTTTAAAACTAAAAAACGCAATTATATCGGACGGGTCACGCTTATCTTTCATCTGTCCAGTAAATATCCCGCTTAATACTCATATGTATATTGTAAATGATGTTTACACAACCGCTGTTGACAAAGATGGAGCGCAATATAAAGATCACGCGTTACAAGTATATGGTCCAATGATGGTATATAAGACATCAACAGATCAAAATGGTAATGATATTCCTATTGATACAAATGTTATGAAAAAAGGACGTTACTATGTTGTACAGTATGGAGAAAAATATCTTGACCAGGCAGACGAAGGTGCTTATAAATGGGTGTTCAATTCTACAACTGGTGAATATGACAAGACTGAGATAAATCCAAAGATTCAGTATATCGTAAAAGAAGAGTACAACGAAGAAACAAAAATGTACGAAACGCATTATTACAAGGTAACAAATACTGAAGAAGGAAAACATACAGAAAAGATTGAAGATCCTGCCCTCATAAAAGAGAGCCGGATCTATTTTCTTGGTCAATCTCAGTCTCATGCTATGGCGAAATTTGTAGATAAGATGCCTACAGATGCGGAGATTGAAAAAGATAAAGAAATTGAAGGCTGTGACAATTTGAAGTATATCGTTGTTACAGACCCGAAGGATTTGACGAACCTTTATAATAGTCGCTTTACGATTGATAAAATTGGACGCAGAAATCTCGTATGTTCCGGTGGAGAGTTTGATGCTTACACGAATGACGAGGATTTGATGCTCGCAACAGAATATCAGCTTTGGAAAAACTGTAGACTAACCGACACTATAACGCTTCGTATGCATTTAATTCCGTGGTTGGACGTTAATCAGAAAATAAAATATGCAGCTCGCTATCTAAAGAATGATACCCCCGTAGAATGGATTACAAAAAAGATAGATACCAATCTGGGTGAGGGCGTTATGAATGTTACCATGAGCCGCTATTATCCGTACTACCCGTACATCACATATCTGAGCGCATCGGCAAATAAATATGTTGAGCCAAAATCATAAATGAAAGGAGTGGTATTATGAATCTAATTTTCTCGAATGGTGAGTTAAAGTCAACCAAGTTTTCCTGTTCTGAGACATACAGCTTTGACCAGATCACTTTTTTCATTGAAAAGAAGTATGTAAATCTGCAATTTTATTGTGTAGTTAAGGACCATACTGGCAAAATCGACCTACTCAGATTGAAACAAACAAACAGCACAAGTGCTTCTTATTATAATTATATTTGTTCTATGGACTTCCCTACGAAGGCAAAAGACGGAAAGTGCACTATTAGCCTGTTTGGCATTGATCCAGCGACAGGTTCTATTGAAGTTTCAACTCCGAATTTTGAGTTGAATGTAAAAAATGATATCTACAATTTCAAGGCTCAAATTTCAATGTTGGAAGAATTCAATCAGAACGCAGCTAATATCTATAATAAAATTCTATCTATGTACAATGGTGTCGTAGAGATGTCAAATCTGAATGCGGAGATTTTAAGCAAGGAAGGAGTGGTTACTAAGTGATTACTTCTTCTAGTGAGTATATGGAGCGGCTTAACGATATCCAGAATCAGGCAGGACTAAAGCAGTTGGTTATGTTACCGGGCAACGAGTCTCGTTTCATTATTGACGCAAATCAGCGCACCATTACGATTCCAGACGAGTTTACTTTTCTTGGAGTAAAAAACGACCACAAAGCAGAGACTATCTATTTTGAAATCGATCGATATTTTGATAAAGCAGATTTAAGTGAGAAAACTTGTATCGTTCAATTTGAGTCTATTGATACGACTGAAGGTTCAGAACAGGTAATCAGTTCGGGGTTTTATCCTGTTGTAAAAATGGATGTAGATACGGCAGATGGTAAGATTATTTTTGGATGGGAGATTCAAAACGATGTTACGGCTTATGCTGTAAATGTAAGATTTTCTATTCGATTTTATGAGACAAAAACTGAAAACGATACTATTGTTTTTGCTTACAATTTCAATACCCTTCCTGTCGAGCTACCCGTAAAAGATTCTTTGGACACCATGGACGCAGATAAAGAGATTCCGCCTGCAGAAGTCGAAGGCTTAGTTGAAAAATTTACAACTATGGCAAAAAACATTGGGAAAGATGTTGTGAGAGCCAATACAGCTGTCACCAATGCAGAAAAGTTTACTCTAACTCAAAACGAAAAAAATCTAATGCTTGTCTTATTTAAAAAGGTGTCGGATATGTATAGCGATGTTACACCGCAATATGAAGAGTTAAATAGTATTTGGTCAGCGCAAAATGAGGAGGTGACATAATTGATCACATCAAAAGAAGAATATCTACAACGACTTGATGATATTCAAAATCAATCTCAATTAAAAGAACTCGTTATGTTGCCCTCTGATGAGCCACGTTTTATCATTGATGCTGACAGTCGTACAATTTCTGTTCCTGATGAATTTACATTCCTTGGTGTTGAAAATGATCATGCAGCGGAAACTATTTATTTCGAGATCGACAGATATTTTGACCAGCATGATTTAAGCACAGAAATGTGCGTAGTTCAGTTTGAATCGGTCAGTGATGAAGGTGCATACGAAACTGTTCTCTCTGACGGTTTTTATCCAATTACTAAAATTGATATCGATACTGTTCCCGGTAAGATTTTATTTGGATGGACTATTCTAAACGATGTTACTGCACACAATGGAATCGTGAAGTTCTCTATTCGTTTTTATAGTCTGGAAACAAACGAAAGCGGGAAAAAAGAGTTTTCATACAATTTTAACACACTTCCCTCTTCCCTACCAATTAAAGAGACTATTAACGTAACTGGAACTGGAGTAAAAGTTGATCCGTCTGACTTGGAGATTTTGACAGCCCGGTTTGCAGAGATTGAACAACGAGCAAAAGAAAGTATCTCAAAGACAGAAATAAATCGTGACTTATCTAAAGGATATGCCGATGCTGCCGAAACAAGTGCGGTTAAGGCAAAAAATAGTGAAGACGCATCCAAAGCTAGTGCGCTGGCTTCAAAAGAATCAGAGTTAGCAGCTTCTCAATCTGAAACAGGTGCTGCGACCTCTGCACATGAAGCCAGCGACAGTAAAGACGCTGCGAAACAGAGTGAACTAGCCGCAGAGGATAGTAAGAACAAAGCGAAAATTTCTGAAGATAAGGCTCTCGTGTCTGAAAATAACGCAAAGAAATCAGAGCTAAATTCAAAAGAATCAGAAACAAATTCCAAGAACAGTGAACTCGCATCAAAACAATCCGAAGCTAATGCAAAGTCGAGTGAAGTTGCTTCCGCTGCAAGTGAGACGGCTGCCAGCAAAAGTGCATCTAACGCTCAGGCATCAGAAAAAGCAGCTGAAACATCTAAACTAGCAGCGTCCACGTCTGAAGTTAATGCAAAAGCAAGTGAAACTGCATCAAAGGCTAGTGAAGAAGCGGCTTTAGCATCTGCAAATAGTGCAAGCGAAAGTGCAACAAAAGCAGCTGATTCGATTTTAGTTACTGAAGAGAATAAAAATGCGGCAAGCGAGAGTGCCAAATCTGCAGCAAATTATGCAAAAGAGTCCGAAATGAATAAAAATGACGCAGAAAGTAGTGCTGTGGCAGCGGCCGCATCTGAAGCAAATGCAAAAAAATATTCGGATAAAGTAAAAAACGCTATTGCTGTAGATTCTACTTTGTCTATTTCTGGTGCGCCTGCCGATGCAAAAGCGACCGGTGATGCGCTGGCAGGGAAAAGTCCTATCAATCATACCCATAATTACGCTGGATCTTTAAGTGTAGGTGGTTCCGCTATAAGTGCTGTTAAGCTTGACACAGCAACTGCTGGTTCAGCATCTCAGCCAGTTTATTTTTCTGGTGGTAAACCTGTTGCATGTACTTACACATTAGAGAAAAGCGTACCAAGTGATGCAAAGTTTACCGATACTTGGCGTGGAATTCAAAACAATTTAACGAGTACAGACACAGATCAAAGTTTGAGTGCCGCACAAGGCAAGGTTCTTAAAGATCTTGTTGATACAAAGTCTGATGAAATCGAAAATCTTATAAAGTTAATTGATCTCAAATTCGGCACGAACGTGACCAAGAACCCGTTCAGCGCCACATTCAGCAGTCTTGACGGCCTGACCGTAACCGGTGTGTGGAACGCCGATCTGGCAAGGATTGAATTTTGAGTAAGGAGGTGAATTTTTATGGCAAATGTAAGATTAGGCGCAAAGGCCGTTGGCAGCATTGTCAAAATCAAGGTCAACGGCGCGTCCAAAGATTTTATTG